>OLSB01000285.1_pt1 | contig 60533 bp, 51 predicted proteins | sample 1672071 | NCBI WGS metagenome assembly OLSB01 (sample SAMEA3136642, study PRJEB25190) | human gut metagenome | biome: human gut; feature: human-associated habitat; material: faeces | place: Austria | collected 2013
GCAACGTCCGGTTTTGGGGCTTTCGGTGGGTACGCGCCCGGCTGTGCCCGGAAAATCGGACACAGCCGCGGCACGCGGCTCACGCGGGCGGACAGGTGGTTTCCTGCTGCGCCTGTTGGAACGCTTCCAACCGCTTTCGGATGCGTTCCTGCTCACATTCCGCGTCCAGTTTTGCAAGCTTCTGCTCGTAAAACTGCTGGATGGAAAACTGAATGGGCAGGAGCGTGTACAGAAGGCTTCCGTTCTGCTTGCGTCCGTCCTGCGTGATGATCGTCGTGCGCTCCGTTTGAATGAGTCCGCGCTCGATCAGCTCGGTCACATATTTGCGTACCGTGTTCGGGCTCATATTGACGGCTTTACCAATCGTTTTGTAGCTTGCATGGCACTGATATGTCGTCCGATCCTCAATGTACATCAGATAGCTATAGACCGCCAACGCGCCCGGTGAGAGCCCGAAGGCGAAAACCTCATCCGGCAGAGGATAGTAGTTTTTGATTGGATCGCACGAGGTGTAGTATTTATTCTTCATGTGCGCCTCCCGTCTGCCGCTCCACCCATAGACGGAACTGCTCCTTCGGCACGACAAGCCGGCTGCCGATCCGCAGCGACGGGAAGCCATCCTCGCGCAGAAGCTCGTAGTCGCTTGACGGCGAAACGCCCAGCGTGCGGGAGACAAGCTGTGCATTGAGAAACAGCGGCAGCTCGTCAAAATTTTTGATGCTTGATGTGTTCAAAGTCCTTTTCACCTCCATATAATTTTAGAATTTTCGGAGAAAAAACTTGCGTTTCGGAGGTCTCTCTGTCAGGGTGCATCTGGAAGCCGACGGCGTGTCCAGCGGCGAGGGATTTTCGTGCTGGGCAAGACATTTTCCCGCAGGAATACTTTTCGTATTTCAAGGAAAAATGACGTAGCTCAGCGTGAAAAGACCCGCTGTCTGGCGCGTTGGCGGCTTTCAGATACACCCTGAACTAAACACAGTTGCGGTCCGTGTTTTCCGAAACGCAGCGCGCCGTCCGACTGTTGCAGCAGCCGAGCTTTCTTATAAATACAAATTTACAATTAGTCCGTATTTGAGGTGAGAGCTATGTGGTATGCGAAGATGTATTTCTCCGGTGAGAGGGAGTTTTTTGAAAACGATGCTTTTGGAATGCAGGGCCTGCCGTCCAAGCAGCTGGAACTTCCGTTTTTGGAAAGTCTGCTGACGTTTCTGGAACTGGACGAAAAATCATAACCACCGGCCGTGCCGGTGGTTATGATTTTTCTATAGCGGAGCAAAATTCAGTCCTTTTACGCAGGCGTTTTCAGCAGGTCGGAAAGCTTTTGCAAACGGAAATCCGCAAGCAAGGAATTTGCCGCGGGACCGATGCCCGCAGCGCAGAAACCGCCGGCCTTTGCAGCCTGTATGCCAGCTTCTGCGTCCTCCACAACGAGCGCAGCATCCGGCTTTACGCCAAGGAGCTTTGCCGCCAAAAGGAACACCTCAGGGTCTGGCTTGGAGTGGGTGATCTGTGTTCCGTCGGCAACGGCATCAAAAAAGCTGCCAAGCCCAATGCGCTCCAGGATCAGCGGTGCATTCTTGCTGGACGACCCCACGGCCAGTTTATGACCGTCCACACGCAGCTTCAGCAGTGTACTGCGCACATCTTCGTCCAGATCGGCCGGTGTCATAGTTTGCAGATAGCCGCGATAAATTGCATTCTTTTCCTCTGCAAACGACTTCTTTTGCTCCGCAGTAAAAGCGTCTTTCTTCTCACCCAAGACAATGTCAAGGCTCTCCATACGGCTGACACCGCGCAGCCGGTCATTGACAGACGCATCAAACGGAAGATCAAGTTTCTTTGTCAGCGCAGCCCACGCCGCAAAATGGAATTTGTCGGTATGGCAAAGCACACCATCCAAATCAAAAATATATGCAGTAAATCTTCTCATAATTTTAGCAAATGCTGGAGCTGAATCAGCTCCGGCACGTCCTTTCAGAATTGTTTTTCATATCCGCTTCGGATAAAAACCGGGATCTTTCCGTCGCAGTCCGTACAAATCATCTGCTTGCCCTGGTATGGCTTTCGATCAAAGAATCCGATCCATTCACCCTCCGGCAAATAGACCTGCCTACTTTCTGCGTTTTCCTCCAGAAGCGGCGCAGCGAGCAGTGCATCGCCAAGCATATACTCGTCCTCGCAGGCAAGCGCAGCTTCATCTTCGGGCCAGAGGAACGCCAGCGGCCGCATCATCGGCATATTGCCAGCCACACACGCCTGCGCAGTCTCCCAAAGATACGGGCGCAGCCGCTCACGCAGCTTGTGCCAGAAGCGCATCTCATCGACAAATTCGGGCGCATTGTAGGCAGCAGCCAGATTCCACGGGCTGCGTTCGTTGTTGCCCTCACCGCCCGGCATCAGCTCTTTGAACTGCCCGCCGTCCGGCTCGGAATGCCATTGCATGATCGGGCAGAAGCAGGCCATCTGTGTTGCGCGGCGGTAGAGGTCCAGCGTCGGAAGCGGGCCTGCAAACCCGGCAATATCAAAGCCCCAGAGCAGAATACCGGATGCCGCGGCTGACAGTCCGGCGTGAAGCTGGCTTCGCAGTTCTGCGTTCTGTGATTGCTGATCGCCGCCCCAGTGCATCGGGACAGTGTGCTGCCCGGAAAATCCAGCTCTGCTGAACAAAACCCGCTGCGAACCGATAAAATCGCGGTATGCGCAGGTATAGTCCCGTGCGTAGCGATTCTTTCCAGATTTTCCGTCGCTGCCATCACAAAAACGCACGTCCGGGCGATAGATGAACTCGCCGCCATCGGTTTTGAAGCCGTCAACGCCCATGTCGAGAAGATATTGACGTTTGGCGAACCACGTCTGAACGGTTTCCGGGTTAGTATAATCCGGGATCATGGAACCGGAAAACCAATGTCCGTCGGGGATGGTATAGGGTGTTCCGTCTGTGAGATGGACACACAAGCCGCGCCGCACAGCATCCTCACGGTCAAGCGTATTCTGTACGTTCAGGATCTCGTCGGGCCCCTGCTTTTTGTAGACAGGAATCTGCCAGAGAACAAGATGCAGCCCGGCCTTGTGCAGTGCATCCGTCATGCCTTTGGGGTCAGGCCATGGGGAACCCGAAAAATCGAAATCGTCATATTGGAGCGCAGCTCCGTCTGGGTTCGGTTGGTATCTCGCCCCGTTCCAGATATAAAACGTCGCTTCGTCGCTCCATGCCTCCAGCACCAGAATACTGGCCGGGAAATCGTGCTTTTTCAGGTTCTCGATCTGCTGCTCCGCGTCTTTCTGGCAATTCCAGCGATTTGCCGAAACCCACACGCCGAACGCCCATTCAGGCGGCAGAACAGCCTTTCCGAACAGCTCCATATATGCGCTGACGATTTGCGCCGGTTCACCGGAAAAGGTCACAACGGGGGCAGATTCCGGCAGATCGATCGTCACAGAGTTCTCGTCAAAATGGAACGTTGTAGTTTCACAGGTATCAACATACAGACCGAATCCGCTGTCTGTCCAGAAGAACGGAGCCGGGCAATATGTTTTTTCACCTTGGAAGCAGAACTTTTCTTCCACCTGATTGACAACGACACGTCCTTTTTGATTCAGCGCGTCATATTTCTCGCCCATTCCGTATGCGCCCTGATAGGACAGATTTACCGTCAGGACTGCGCCGTGACGCACAAGCTGCGCATCGGTGCGTGGGCAGGATATATGTGCCTGGAATGCAGAACTTTCAAATCTTTGCATGGTTTACCCCTTGATACCACCGGCCATCATGCCGTTCTGGAAATACTTCTGCGCGAAGCAATAAATGAGAATAATCGGGATCATGGAAATCAGGCTGCCCGCCATCAGGACGTTATACTCCGTTGCGAACTGACCGTTCAGTGTCGAGAGGGCAATCGGAAGCGTCATTTTTGTCTTGTCTGTCAGCATAAGCAGCGGCCAGAGATAGTCATTCCAAGATTCCATGAATGTTGTGATCGACAAGGTCGCAAGCGTCGGCGCACAGAGCGGCAGTGCAACCTTGAAGTAAACTGTAAAGGTTGATGCACCGTCAATGCTGGCTGCATCCAGATAGTCGTTCGGGATCGTCCGCATTTGCTGAACGAGCAGGAACACGGCAAACGGGCGGAAAATGGACGGTAAAATGACGCTGGCATAGCCGTTGATCAACGACATTTTATTCATGACGACAAACAGCGGAATGATCGTGACCTGCGTTGGGATCATCATCGTTGCCAGAAACACCTTGAGCAGCAGATCAGCCTTTGGAAACTTGAGCTTTGCAAAAGCAAAAGCCGCCATAGACGCCGAGATCAACGTAATGAACGTGTAGGTCACGGAGATAAATAAGCTGTTCCCGATGGTGCTGAAGAACGGAAACTTTGAAAACACCTTCACATAGGAGGCGACCGTCGGTTCTTTTGGGATCCATTCGATCGGAATACTCATAAGCGCGCCGCGCGCCTTGAGTGACGTGCTGACCATCCAGAGGAATGGAATGATCGCCAGAATTGCAATCAGAATGCCGACAACATAATAGGCTGCTGTGCCGATTTTTTTCTTATGCGTCATAATTCACCCACCGTTTCTGTCCGCGCATCTGAATTGCTGTGCAAACCATGATAATCAGGAACAAAATCCAAGAGAACGCTGAAGCGTAACCCATCTTGAAATAGCGGAAGCCGTACTTATAAATACGTTCCACCATAACCTGAGTTGCCCCGTTCGGGCCGCCGTCCGTCATAATCATGATCTGCGGAAAAAGCTGGAACGAGTTAATCAGGCTGACGATCAGAACGTAGAAAATCGCCGGTGTGAGAAGCGGCAGCGTGATTTTCCAGAAGCGCGTCCAAGCGCCTGCGCCGTCAATTTCTGCGGCTTCATAATAGGTTCGGTTGATGCCAACCATACCGGACAGAAGAATCAGGCCAAAGAAGCCCATGTCTTTCCATACGGACACCAACACGATTGCAGGCATCGCCCATTTTTCGTCCAGCAGCCAGCCGGGGCCCTCAATCCCAAAGAAAGCAAGGATGTTGTTCATAGCACCGTACTGCGGGGCCAGAATGCTTTTCCAAATCAACGATGCCGCGACCCAGGAGGTCAGGACCGGAATATAGTACAGTACGCGGAACACACCGACGCCGCGCCGCTGCTGCGACAGAAGCGATGCAACAGCCAGTGATACGGCCATCATAAGCGGCAGATACAAAACGATATAGGTCAGCGTGTTTTTCAGGACCTTCCAAAATTCCTGACTTGTCAGAATCGCCTTGTAATTATCAGGGCCGATAAAATGCTCCTGCATGAAACCATCCGCAAACAGTCGATCAAGACCATTCCAGTCTGTCAGGCTGATAAAGATAGAAACGACCATCGGTGCCAGATAAAAGATTGCCAGACCGATGAGACTGGGAAGCAAAAACGGCGACGCTCGCAGCAGACCCTCTCCACCCGGCTTTTTCAGCCGAGGCCCAGTTTTACTTGTTTTCATCTGTCTGCCTCCTTTATCTTTCGAGCACCTAAAACCTCGTAGAGTTTGCGCCCGCAGGCGCAAATCGATGTAAATCCATTTTTGCCGGGAGCCCCCGCTCTCGGCAAAAATACCGATCGTCGCCAAACGTGAATTTTGTGCGCCATTGGCGCACAAAACTTTGCGATGCAGGCGGCGCAGCCTTTTGCCAAAAAAGCCGCAGCTTTTTTGGCAGACTTGGCGGGCGCATAAGCGCCCGCCAAGAAAGTTGTTAGCCAAGGGTAATCTGTGCTTCGCAGTCAGCCTGCGCCGCGTTCAGAGCATCGGTGACAGTCATGGTGCCGTCAGCCGCTGCGGAGAGGTACTGACCGATAATGTCGCTCATGAGGGCATAGTCCTCAATGACGGGCGGCATGACCAGATAATCAAGGCTCTCGAAAACAGCCTTGCGGTTGTCAGGAGGCGTGATCTCCAGATAGCTGGACAGAGCGTTCAGATCCTTGAGTGCAGGCAGATCCCAGCCAGCCGCGAGACGAATATCAGCGGATTCGGTGCTGGAGGTCAGCCATGCCAGCCACTCGGCGACTTCTTCCGGGTGCTCGGTTTCGGGGTTCATAACAACGCAGTTGGAGAAGAAGTGGGTAGCTTTCTGCGTGCTGCCCGGCTCAACAGCGATGTCCCATGCGAAATCGCAGTTTTCCGTAAAGGTCTGGAATGCCCAGATGCCGGTGGGGATCATGCCGAGACGACCGCTCATGAACATATCCCAGTCGCCCATGCCGCCCTGCTGGACGGAGTTCGGCTGCACGTTGCTGACCAGAACACGGTCAACAAGTGTCTGTGCTGCCTTGATGTTTTCTTCGGAGTTGATCGTGAACTGCGTCTTATCCTCGTTCAGCAGGCTGCCGCCGTACTGTGCAACGACCTTGAAGAACTCGTTGTAGGTGATCGGCTGCCAGATACCGAAAATATCGTCGCCCAGCGCGCGAATCTTTTCAGCAGCATTCTGAACATCATCCTGCGTCCAATCATCCGTCGGATATGTAACGCCAGCCTGATCGAACAGATCCTTGTTGTAAATCAGGACGACATTGGAGAAGCTCTCAGGCAGACCGTACTGCTTGCCATTCACATTGAATGCGCCGAGTGCGGTTTCGTTCAGACCGGAAAGATCCTGACCGGTGATCTCTGCAAGCAGGCCCTTGTTTGCATAGGCTGCAAAGTTCTCGATGTTCAGCTCGTAGCAGTCAGGAGCAGTGCCGCCCGCAACACGGGTCTGCATCTGCGTGAAATAATCATCGTAGCCGATCGTTTCAACTTCGATCTTGATGTTCTCATGGGTGGCTTCAAAGGCTTCGACCATTTTCTGAAGCGTTTCCTCATTGCCGCCAGACGAATTGAAGTTGCAATAGGTGATCGTCACGGGCTCTGCCGGGGTTTGGGCTGCGGCATCATCCGTCTTTGCCGGTTCCTCAGTCTGCTGAGTATCGGCGGGGGTGGTCTGTTCGCTGTCGTTCGATTTTGTGTCAGTGGCTGCGGGTGCGCAAGCTGCAAACACCATCAGCATGGCAAGAACCAGTGCAATCAGCGAAAAAATCCGGGTCTTTTTCATTGTTGTTCCTCCTGTAATGTTGATTTTTTCGCCCTTCTCGCTTAGAATATAAAGTACGGGAAGGACTTTCGCAGAGTTTCTTTCCCACGGCCTGTATCGTCTCGTCAAAGTAGATGCAGGCCGCTTTTTATTGCAGGAGCCGATGATACAGCCGTCCGCGGCTGTGGTCGGATCTTTTGCCCCAGTTCTTCCGTTCGGAAGCTTGCAATACATCCAGTATTCCTGCGCTTCCAAACGTCGATCTGTGCCAAAATCTCTCGCCCACAGCACTTGCCGACTATATCATCGTCTCCTGATGAAAGACGATCAAATAGTGCGGACGGACTCGCGCTCTACAAGCTGGAGCGGCAAAATTTCCTCCTGCTTTGTAAGCGTCGGATCTTCAATGTGCTTGAGCAGCAGCTCAACGGCTTTCTGACCTTTCAGTGAGATCTGCTGCCGGACAGTTGTAAGTCCCGGTGTCAGATATTGTGAAACTTCCAGATCATCAAAGCCAATCACAGAGTAATCTTCCGGCACACGCAAGCCTTCTTCATATAGCCCACGGATGGCGCCAATCGCCAGAATATCCGCCGCGCAGACGATCGCCGTTGCCGGGAGCTTTTTGGAAACGAGTTCTTTTGCAAGAGCGATACCGCTGCGGTAATCGATCTGCCCCTCAAAAATGTTTTGTTCCTGATACGGAACGCCATATTCCTCTAATGCCTGCTGGAATCCAAGCAGGCGTTTTTTCATAACGCCGTTTTCCTTGATTTGGCCGCAGAAGAACGCGATTTCCCGATGTCCGTGTGATAGGAGGTGCTTCGCGGCAAGATAGCTGCCATACGCATCATCGATTCGGATGGAGTGATAATAGTGGTCGCCGCAGTAGCTATCGATCAGGACGATCGGAATCTGCGTCTTTTTCATCTGCTGGTAAAATTCGTCCGGATACATACCGATTACAATGATTCCATCCAGATTCCGCTTCTTGGCCAGCGTCAGATAGCTTTCATTTGCGTCCGTTGCAGAAATCAGAATATGATAGCCGCTCAGACGGGCATAGTATTCAATGCTGCCGAGGATCTCACTGTAAAAACTGTTCTGGAACATCAGACGCTCGCCGGGTTCCGTCTGCGGAACAACGACGCCAATGAGTTCGGAATCCCGCATCGTCAGGCCGCGTGCATTCAGATCAGGTACATAATCCAGTTTTTTGATTGCCTCCATGACACGGGCTTTTGTTTCTTCAGAAATCGAACGTTTTCCATTCAAGATATACGATACTGTAGCCGATGAAACGCCAGCCTCCTGTGCTACATCCTTGAGCGTCGCGCGTGCCATATCTTCACCTCAGTTCAGTTAACCGCTTAAATCATTTTTCTATTCAAACTATAGCGAATCTTGTCACGTCTGTCAATACCATTTTTGATTTTCTCTAAATTCTCCTTGACAAGACCATGAATTTTGTTATATTTAACAGGAAGGCATATTTAAGCGATTAACCAATTTTGAACTGAGGGATGCGTATGGAACGTTATTTACCAACCGGAAATGAAATGATTTCTCTGCCGAAACTGAACGCAGATACGGCAGCAATTGAGGATCTGACCTTTCTGTCCATGCAGCAGCGCGGCATGATCGAGCTCTGTGGAACGGAAAATGTGCCGCTGATGCAGCCGTTTATCCAGATCGATCAGGAAGAACTGGCGCTTACAGGTCTGCAATGGTCGCGGGAACACTTCTGGATTCCGTCCGGTCATAAGGAAACCGAACAGGCCACGGTCAAATTCACCGTATTGACGCCGGTTGGAGAGCGCGGGTTTGCGATGCGCTTGTCTGTCACAGCGCGAACAGATTGCCGCTTAAAACTTGGTGCGCGCGGTCTATGGAGTAAAAGTGTTCATTGCGTCAACGAGGATAAAGAACTGACCGGTCAGGCGTACATTTATGAGAGCGCGTGGAACAGCAGCTTTATCATGGATTACCGCGTCGGTTTCCCGGCATTTGCGCTTGCGCCTATGTCGGACCATGCAGGCAAAAGTGAATGGGCGCAGACGGAGGACGGCATTTCCTATCAGATTTCCTGTGAGCTCAACGCCAAAGCCGGGCAGGAAGAAGCGTTCACGATTTTCTGGGGTCTTGGCTTTGAGGAAGTCGCCGCTGCGGCCAGCGCGAAGGAGCAGCTTCGCCGCGGCTGGGATTGGCTGTATCGGAAAACAGCAGACTGGCTGGACAAGCGCACCGTGCAGCTTCCGACGACAGAGCTGACGGAGGTCTACAACGTCAACCAGTTCTTCTGCCTGTTTTATGCGACCGGCCGGACATTCGATACCGAGGAACTGATCTGCGCGACAAGCCGATCCACACGCTACTATGTCAGCGCCGCTTATTGGGATCGAGATTCGCTCCTGTGGGCGTTCCCAACGATCCTGCGTGCGGACGCTGCGCTTGCAAAAGAAGTGCTGACCTATGTTTTCACCCGCCAGCGGCAGAACATCGGCGTACATTCCCGTTTTATCGACGGGACCATGCTGGAACCGGGGTTCGAGCTGGATGAGCTGGTCGCGCCGGTACTGGCGCTCCAGGCGTACCTTTCCGAAACGCACGATGAAGCATTTTTGCAGGAACGCTTTGTACAGGATGGTCTTTCGCTGATTTTGGCGCGCCTGCAGGAAGTACGCCACCCGGAAACTGCGCTTTACGAAACATTCCTGCAGCCAACGGATGATGAGATCGTGCATCCGTACCTGACGTATGACAACGTGCTTGTCTGGCGTGCGTTGCAGCTGCTGGCAGACTGGCGGCCGGCACAGCGCGGATCGCTGCTTGCGGAAGCAGACGCTGTGCGTGCGGCGATTTTCACGCATTGCGTCAAAAAGGATGCAGACGGACAGCCGTATTTTGCATGGTCGGTCGATCTGGCTGGGCATCACGATGTCTATGATGAGCCGCCCGGAAGTTTGCAGCTCTTACCGTATTACGGCTTCTGTGAAAGAACGGATGTGATCTGGCAGAACACAGTCCGTATGATCCGCTCGGCAGATTATAAATTCAGCTTTGCCGGAAAGCCCATTGCAGAGATCGGCTGCCCGCACGCGCCCTGGCCTTGGGTATTGAGCTTGTGCAACAGCCTTCTTTGCGGTCACGCAGAGCAGGCGCTGCGCGAACTGACGATCATGCCGATGGATAATGGAATCGCCTGTGAGAGCGTTGATGCAGATACCGGCGAGTGTACGACAGGCAGCGCATTTGCCACCTGTGCAGGCTTCCTGTGTCATGCGCTGCTGACGGCTTGTAAGGAGGGGTCATCATGCGGAACGATTTGAAGCTGCTGCCATGGGAGATTTGCTCTGAGGCAGATGGCTGGAATGACGATTTTTTAGAGAGCGTCTTTTTTCTTGGAAATGGGCGTATGGGCGTTCGAGGGTATTTGCCCTTTGAACCGGATTCCCGTCCGACACAACAGGGCTTATTTCTTGCGGGAATTTTCGGAGAAATCAAGGATGGAATCACCGATTTTGTGAATCTTCCGTCCCCCGTCTGCGAAACGCTGCTTTTGAATGGCACGACCGCTGTGCTTGCTTCCCCAATCCATCGGACGCTTGATCTGAAATCAGCCAGCTTCTATGCAGATTTTACACTGGCGGCTGGAGATACGCGCGCGGACGTGCGATACACGCGCTTTTTCCCGAAAGAGCTGCCTACGCTTTTGATGCAGCGGTTTGAAATTCATGTTCAAAGTGATGTGGAGCTTGAACTGCGCAGCGGCATCAATCTTTCAAGCTGCAACAGCCCAATTCCAGACGATCAGGTAAAGGAAAATACAGAACTGGTACAGCTTGCTCCGCTGCAATTTGTGACGGATGATGGCAGTCTTTTTTCCTGTACATTTGAAACTGTCGGAACAGGCTTACGCATTGAACAGGAAGTCCGATTCTACGCGCCGGATTTTACGCAGGGAATCGTGCAGAACAGCGGTGCAGAAGTCACCTGTCCGCTGACCGCTCATGCAGCTGCCGGACAGACGCTGGTAGTCGAAAAACTGGTCTGCATCCGTACAAGCCGTGATGCAGATGAGCGCATTGCGGCTGCGCCAAGTGATTGGAGTTTCCGCGCACTTTGGGACGCGCATACTGCCGCGTGGTTGCACACATGGCAGGATTGCGACAGAACACTTCCCGATGCGGAGCTGCAAACCGGCCTGCGCTATTCGATGTTCCAGCTTATGGCGAGCTGTGCTGCACATGATCCGACCGTTTCCATCGGCGCAAGAGGTTTGACCCATGCGCGGTATAAAGGCTGTTACTTCTGGGATACAGACCTGTTTATGCTCCCGTTCTTCCTGAAGAATGATAAAACAGCCGCAAAAAATCTGTGCCTGTACCGTGCAAATGCGTTGGACGCGGCCAGAGATCATGCAAAAAAGATGAACGCTGCCGGAGCGCGGTATCCCTGGATGGCGGCGCTCGATGGCAGCGAACAGTGCGAGACATGGGACATTGGGTGCAGCGAGGTTCATATCACGGCAGACGTGGCCTATGCCTTGGGCGAATACTGCCGGGAAACCGGAGATGAAGAATTTTATCTGCATAAGGCCGCACCCGTATTCATTGAAACCGCCCGCTTCTGGGCCAGCCGATACACATGGAACCGTGCGCACACACAGGCGGATCTGATGTTCTGCAAGGGACCTGATGAATACTGCGGTATCACGCGCAACAACCTTTTCACAAATGTCATGGTACAGCATAATCTGGAGCTTGCCATAGATGCGGCGAAGGCGCTTCAAGGCAAGTCCGCGTATCAGAATCTCGGCTTGTCGGAAGAAGAAATTGCATCATGGCAGACGCTTCATGATGCGATCATCTGGCCGCATGATCCGGGCAGCGGGCATCTTGCGCAGGACGAGACGTTCCATCTGCTGGAACCGGTGGATATTGCAGCACTAAAGCCAGATCTTGGCGCAAGCTATCATCATGTTTGCTTCGACCGCTTACAGCGATATAAAGTTGTGAAGCAGGCCGACGTGCTGCTTCTCATGACACGTCTGCCGGAGCTTTTCACAAAGGAAGAAAAAATGCAGGCATGGAACGATTTTGAACCGCTCTGTCTGCACGACTCTACGCTGAGTTTTGCCAGTCATGCACTCTTTGCGCTGCAAAACGGGCTGCGCGAAAAAGGGATCGAGTATCTGCGCAAGGCGCTGCTGCTCGATCTGCGCGACCTGATGCACAACACCGGCAAAGAGGGATTGCATCTGGCCGGTATGGGCGAGAGCTGGCAGGCAGCGTGTCTCCTGTGATTTCTTCCTGTTCTTTGTTTACAGCGGCGCAGTTTTTGCGCCGCTGGTTCCCTGCCCTGACCCAAACCGTGACCCAAGCGCGGAATTCGGAGCGGAAAGCGCCGGAAATAAAAAATTGCCGCCTATCGGAGCATTTCCGACAGCCGGCGCAGTCTTTTTTTCGCTTTTTTCATCCGACGCTTTCCATGAAACCGCTGATTTTTTGTGCAGCTTCTTTTTTCATACCTGCCGTGACATGGGTGTAGGTTCCCTTTAGCTTCCGGCGCTATGATACAGGCACAAAACGAAATAAGGAGGCTGCTTTTTTATGAAAAAGCTGATTGCAATGATACTGGCGGCAGCAATGCTGCTCTCACTCACGGCCTGCGGCAGCACCGCGGCGGACGCTGCGGCTGATGATCCGGAAGCCGAGACCGCATCCGCCGATGCTTCCGCCGAAACGCCGCCCGAGAAACCCGACGGCACGCCGCCGGACGGCGCAAACGGCCAGCCGGGCACGCCCCCGGACGGCAACCCGCCCGACGGTGCGCCGAATGGTCAGCCCGGCGGCTTCGGCGGCAGCGGCGAAGTGATGCAGGGCACGAGCGCGAATACCATTTCTGAGGATACTGCCGTGACCGGCACGGGCTACAGCTCGACCGGCGACGACGAAAACGCCCTGCGCGTCGACGGCGCGGCCGTCACGCTGGACGGCATCACCGTCGACAAGCGCGCGGGCGCGACCTCCAACACCGAGGACGGCGACTTCTACGGCATGAACGCCGCGCTGCTGGCGACGAACGGCGCGACCGTCACGATCAAAAACGCGACTGTCAATTCCTCCGCGCAGAACGGCAACGGCGTATTCAGCTATGGAGCAAACACGACCGTCAACATCTCCGATTCCACGATCATGACAAGCGCTGATAACTCCGGCGGCATCCAGACCACCGGCGGCGGCACGACGAACGCGGAAAACCTGACCGTCACCACCTCCGGCAACTCGTCGGCGGCTATCCGCTCCGACCGCGGCGGCGGAACCGTGAACGTCACGGGCGGCAGCTATACCTCGAACGGGTACAACTCCCCTGCCGTTTACTCCACGGCAGCCATTACCGTCAAAAACGCGAAGCTCACCGCGAACAATTCCGAATCGCTCGTCATTGAGGGCAAGAACTCCATCACGCTTACAGACTGCACCGTCTCCGGCAACATGAGCAGCACGAAGGGCGCGAGCTCCAGCGAAAACGTCCACACCGTCATGATCTACCAGTCCATGTCCGGCGACGCGGACGTCGGCACGTCGGAATTTTCGATGACCGGCGGCTCGCTGATCGGCAAAAACGGCGATCTGTTCTACATCACGAACACGCACTGCATCCTGACGCTCTCTGGCGTGACGCTCAAAAATGAGGATCCCGACGGGTATCTGCTGCGCGTGGTCGGCAATTTCGCGTCGCACGGCTGGGGCACGGCTGGCAGCAACGGCGCGCAGGTCGAGTTCACCGCCGACGCGCAGACGCTGGAAGGCAATATCCTCGTCGACACGATCTCGGCGCTGGACCTGACGCTCGAAAACGGCAGCAGCTTCACCGGCACGATCAACATCGTTGATAATGCCGAAGGGGGCGCGGCGGTCTCTGACAACGCGGTCGTGACCATCGGGTCCGGCTGCACGTGGACGCTCACCGGCGACTGCACGATCACGAGCCTCATAAATAACGGCACGATCAATTTCAATGGCTATACCATCACGCTCGCGGATGAGACCATGCTGCGCAGATAAGGCATGAAAACGCCCGGCATCCTGGTCGGATGCCGGGTGTTTGGTTTCATCTCAGACCTTGCAGGTCCAGCCGAAGGGGTCGGGTTTGGTGCCCCACTGGATGCCGGTGAGTTCGTCGTAGAGCTTCTGGGAAAGGGCGCCGATCTGGTTGTGGTTGACCTCGTATTTCTCGTCGCCCCAGGCCAGTTCGCCGATGGGCGAGATGACGGCCGCCGTGCCGACGCACCATGCTTCCTCCAGCGCGCCGCTTTTCGCCGCCTCGAACAGCTCATCGACGCTCAGCAGCCGCTCTTCGACCGGGACGCCCCAGCTCTTCAGCAGCTCGATGCAGGATTTGCGGGTCACGCCGCGCAGGATCGAGCCGGTCAGCATGGGGGTAACGACGGTCCCGTTGATCTTGAACATGACGTTCATGCCGCCGCCCTCTTCGACGTATTTGCGCTCGACGCCGTCGAGCCAGAGGACCTGCGAGTAGCCTTTTTCGATGGCCTTATCGCCTGCGCGGTTGGCTGCGGCGTAGTTGCCGCCGCACTTGGCCTCGCCGGTGCCGCCGCGCACGGCGCGGACGTCCTCGGTCTCGACCATGATGGGGACGGGCTGCAGGCCGTTTTTGAAGTAGCTGCCGGAGGGAGAGAGGATGATGGCGAATGTCGCCTCATGCACGCCGTGCAGGGCGAGCGTCGGGTCCGTCGAATAGAGGAAGGGGCGGATATAGAGCGACGTGCCGGGGTCGGACGGGACCCAGGCCGAATCGACCTTCACGAGCTCCCTGATCGCCTGCAGGCCGTCGTCCTCGTCGATGCGCGGAAGGCCGAGACGGTCGCAGGAGCGGTTGAGCCGGGCGACATTTTCCCACGGGCGGAAGAGCTGCACACCGCCGTCCGGGCGGCGGTAGGCCTTGAGGCCCTCAAAGACCTCGGTGCCGTAGTGCAGGACGCTGGCCGCCGGGGACATGGAGATGGGGCCGAAGGGCACGATGCGCGCGTTGTGCCAGCCGTTCTGGTCAGTGTAGTCCATGAGGAACATGTGGTCGGTGAAAACGGAGCCGAAGCCGAGCTGATCGGCGGGCGGGAGCTTGCCGGGGTTGGGATTTTTCGTAACAGTGATGTTCATAATGATACCTCCTGATGATTACAGATCGTTCAGATGCGCCATGTTGGCGCGGATGCCCTCGCAGCAGGCGTGGAAGGTCGCTGCCTCTTCCTTTGTCTGCGGCAGCTCCACGACCTGCTCCACGCCGCCCGCGCCGATGACGCAGGGCACGCCTGCGAACAGGCCGGACTCGCCGTATTCGCCGCAGAGCTCGGCGCTGGCGGGCATGATGGCCTTTTCGTCGTGCAGGACGAGATGCGCCATGCGCGCGGCCGTGGTCGCGATGCCATATTCGGTACAGAGCTTGCCGGAGAACGTGACCCAGCCGCCGCCGATGGATTCCTTCTGTAGCGCGTCGCGGTCAAAGCGGAAGCGCGCGTCCTTCTCTGCCCAGACATCGAGCGGCATGCCGCGGAAGCTGACGCAGGACCAGGGCGTAAACTGCTGGTTGCCGTGCTCGCCGAGCATGTAGCAGGTGATGGATTTATGATCGATGCCGGTCTGGCGGGCCAGGGCGCTGAGAAGCCGGGACGTGTCGAGCCCCGTGCCGGTGCCGAAGACGCGGCCGCGCGGCAGACCGAGGCCCAGCGCCAGCTCCCGCGTGACGATATCGCAGGGATTGGTGATGTTGATGAGCACGCCGTCAAAGCCGCTGTCTTTGATCTTCTGTGCGTAGCTGCGCACAGCGGGGACGGTGTAGTCCATCTCGGTCAGGCGGTCGTGCGACTGATACAGCAGCTCGATCTTGCCCACGCTGTTGATGATCACGTCGCACGCGCCGAGATCCGGGAAATCGCCCGCGCGGACCGTGACCCGGTGCGGCAGATACGCTGCCGCGTCGCGCAGGTCCTGTACCTCGCTCGCGAGCTTCTGCGCGTTTTTGTCGACGAGGATCAGCTCGTCCGCGATGCCCTGCACCGCCAGCGCGTACGCCACGTGCGCGCCCACATGGCCAAGGCCGATCACACCAAGAATTCGTTTTTTGCTCATATCCAGCCCATCCTTTCATCATGATATCCCGAAAACAAAAGCGGCTTCGCCACGATCATGGCGGAGCCGCTGGACTGCACTTCCCTGCACGCTGCCTGCTTCAAACAGGGAAACGGACCTGCGGACCGCCCGATCTGCAAATCATAATTCGATCCATGCATACAAAAATGGACGCCGAGACGGCGTCCATGGCAAGTACGGCAGTATGCGCCTCAGAGCAGGCGGAAGCGGCACAGAAGGTCTGTGCAGAACGGGCGGTATGGAGCTGCATCGTCGTCCGGGCCATCGTTCACGCTTCCTTTCTTCTGGGATGCTCCGATTTTAGCGCTGCCGGCGGCATTTTTCAAGTGATCAATTTCATCAAACTTTCCCCAGGCCCCGCAAAAAAGCTTGGCGATTCCGCCGGAAACCGGCCCGGCAGCCGATTTCGCCGCAGATATACTGGGTATCTGGAATATAAAAGTAAGCATTCGATAAAAACATCCTCGACAGCTTTCGCAAGCCGTCGGGGGATGTTTTTTAGACTCTTGCAACACCCGAGCAACGTGCCGCATCAGCAACTGCCCTTGCAACTGCTGGGCCTACGCGCGGATCAAATGCTTTTGGAATGATATAATCCGTTGAGAGTTCATCTTCGGAAATCAGCCCAGCCAGCGCCTGCGCTGCAGCCAGCTTCATTTCTTCATTGATATCGCTGGCCCGAACATCAAATGCGCCGCGGAATATTCCGGGAAATGCTAGCACGTTATTAATTTGGTTTGGATAGTCGCTCCTGCCAGTCGCAACAATACACGCCCCGCCTGCGATTGCTTCTTCGGGAAATATCTCAGGCGTTGGATTGGCGCATGCAAAGATGATTGCATCTTTGTTCATTGTCCTGACCATTTCTTTCGTAATCAGCCCTGGCGCTGATACACCAATAAACACATCCGCTCCAACAAGCAGGTCAGCAAGCGAACCTTTTATCTTTTCTGTATTTGTTACTTCTGCAAGCTCCTCTTTGATCCAGTTCAAATCCTCTCGTCCTGCATAAATAGCGCCTTTTCTGTCACACATTGTAATATTCCGGAAACCAGCAGACAGTAACAATCTGGCGATAGAAACCGCTGCAGCCCCGGCTCCAGAAATAACAACTTTGACAGTTTCTCTGTTCTTTCCAACAACCTTTAATGCATTGCTCAGGCCAGCAAGGGTAATCACAGCAGTTCCATGCTGATCGTCGTGGAAGACCGGGATCTGGCATTCCTGCTTCAGCTTGCGTTCGATTTCAAAACAACGAGGTGCCGCTATATCTTCCAGATTGATCCCTCCAAAGCTGTCAGAAATCAATGTAACTGCACGCACGAACGCATCCACGTCATGCGTTTTTACACATAGCGGAAACGCATCAACTCCGCCGAACGCTTTGAAAAGAACACACTTGCCTTCCATCACCGGCATCCCTGCCTCCGGACCAATATCACCAAGGCCAAGGACTGCACTTCCATCTGTTATAACAGCGCACAGGTTCCATCTGCGGGTAAGTTCATAGCTTTTGGACGGGTCTTTCTGAATTTCCAAGCAAGGTTTTGCAACTCCTGGCGTATATGCGAGTGAAAGTGTCTGTTTGGAGTCTACCGCCGCACGTGCTGTAATTTCAATTTTTCCTCTCCACTGCTCATGAAGCCGTAAAGATTGTTCTGCGTAATCCATAGTATGTCCTCACATCACTCAGAATCCAATTTGTATTCCAAAAAATCATGAATATTCAATCCGCGCCTCGCGCAAAGCGCCTCGATTTCGCGCAAAGTCGGTTCATTGACACGAATACCTTCTGCTTCCACACGTTGTTCGCTCTCAAGTTCTTTTTCACCGTGAATATAGATCCGGTCATGTCCGTCTGCTTTTCTGGAATCTCTGATCCGCTGTAAATAATCAGAGAAGCTTCTGATAATATCATCACGGTCGCCGAAAGCGTTCAAATCAAGTGCAGCAAAGAAGTGGCAGGTTTTTTCCTGGTCCGGCACACACCTGACACGATCACCATTATTACCATGAGCAAAATTGGCTGTCATCAACTCTACAACAAGTGCAAGCCCGAATCCCTTATGTCCGGAGTGCTTTTCTCCAAAACCGCCCAATGGCAGCAAACCGCCGTCATCTTTACTGAAACGGATACGGTTGAACTCATGTGGGTTCGTGCAGTCATGCCCAGTAGAGTCCACGATCCATTCATGCGGAACTTCCTGGTCATTTTTTGCATATACCTCCAGTTTTCCGCCAGGAACAACACTGGTGGCCATGTCCAGATGAAATGGAACCGGTTCCGCTGGCATCGAAACCGCAATCGGATTGGTCCCAAGCATTGGCTGTTTTCCAAACGTCGGCACAACGAGTCCTTCGGCATTTGTCATACAAATACCCATCAGGCCCTCTTTCAATGCCATACGGCTATAAAACCCTGCGATTCCAAAATGATTGGAATTTCTGACTGCGACCATACCAATCCCGCATGTTTTTGCCTTTTGAATTGCCATTTCCATCGCTAACTTGGAAGGAAGATGTCCGTCTCCATCATGTGCATCAAGCACAGCCGATATCGGCGTTTCAAATTCAACGGTTGTTTCCGCATGCAGTTTGATCCGCCCAATATCGATCCCATGCGGATACAAATCCAGTCGGTTCACGCCATGGGACTCAATTCCCGCTCTGTCGGCCGCAAGGATCACATCTGTAATGAATGCGCTTTCCTCAGCGCTATAACCATAAGAAAGGAAAACAGCTTCACTGAGCCGTTTCATACGCTCGAGCGGATAATATCTATATGCCATATTTGACTCCTTTATTCTTTTTGCATGTAAAGAGGTTCGGTGAAGCATTCACCAAGCCATCACTGCGTTTCCATCTTTATCAAAAGCGACAGGCTCTGTACACCCCTGAATATGCATACTTGCGCTTTGCTGTGCTGCCTGTATCAACGCTTTTGAAATATAGAATGTGTGCATGTCGCATGTATTTTTGATCCAGACAGCCCGCAAACCAATGTTATCGTCCACCTGTGTACAGATATGGATTGCATGACGGATTGCAAGATTATCGTTTGGCATAACCGGCGGAAGTTTCATGCCGCTGTTATCGCAGGCAGTAATCCCGTTCGGATACATCTGATCGAAATCAATTTTCTGAAATACCCTCTCCGTTGTAACATCTGCCAGACCAATGCCAGCTCCATTATGATGGGACTTATCTGTCAGATCCAATACTGCGATACGCTCGGCAAATGGTGCCGAAATCCCCATATAGCCAGAACGTCCTGTGATATTCGGATCCATACCGGAACCACTAATGTCTTTACCGATTTCCTGGACGATCAGTAGATCGATTTTCTCAAATGGGATCCTCGGAATCAATCTTTTGGCCGTAATCAGCAATTTGGCTTCTTCTTCCTCCAGTGTCTCTGGAGGTACTGCAGTCACGCTGTAAGTATGATGAAAAAAGTCCTCAATAATTGCAAAACCAAACAGTATATTGCAGTTTTTCAGAATCGTACGGCCAAACTCCAGAACGTTTTTTCCCATCTGTCCAAAGCCCCTTTTGTGGCAAATGGACGCACCATGCTGTTTGCCAAGACCGATTGCCATCATCTTCATCAGTCCACTCTCAACTTTGCCGTGGAAATCCGTATGGGGTTTTACGCGCCCGACAACAATGATTCCATCTGCTTGTGCTGCGTATTGGTCAATAAACACAGGTAATCCAGACGCACTGACTCCGATCTGCACTGTCTGCATGGATGCATAGATTGGTGCGCCAATCATTTCCTCTGTGATACCGTAGCCTTCAAGGATCTTTTTTTGTCCAATTGCTGTTGCGCCGCCATGGCTGCCCATCGCCGGAACAATGAACGGATGTCCGCCATGCTGCTTTACCCGTTCGCAAAGTCTACGCAGGATCCATTTCAGATTTGTGATCTCCCGACTGCTGGCAGTCAATGCAATACGGTCGCCTGGACGGATCCGCTGCAGTACGCCACGCTGTTCAAGGGTACGGTCGATTTCGGCAGATAGATCATCCATTCTGCTTCTTTCAATGTCGAAAGAAACTCTTGCAAATTCCGGAACGGTATCGCTGCTGAGAATCGTTTCATAGATCTCGGTATTCACGTCGAGTCTCTCCTCCAATCAACCGCCAAGATAGACCTTTTTAATCTCCTCGCTGGCTTCCATTTGTTCGCTGGTTCCTTCCAGAACAATTTCTCCGTTTTCAATAACGTAGCAGTAGTCACAGGTCTCCAATGCCATATACGCATTCTGCTCAACCAGCAGGATTGGAAGCCTGCGTTCTTTATGGATTCGATTAATGATCGTAAACATTTCTTCAACGATAACTGGTGCAAGCCCCATTGACGGTTCATCCAGCATCAGCAGCTTTGGCTCCGCCATCAGTCCGCGGCCGATTGCCAGCATCTGCTGTTCACCACCAGACAAAGTCCCAGCGAGCTGGTTCATGCGTTCTTTCAGTCTTGGAAAATAGGTGAAAATTTCTTCTATGCTATGCTCGATCGCCCCTTTGCGGGTATAGGCCCCCATTTCCAGATTCGAACGGACTGTGAGCTTCGGAAAGATTTTGCGCCCTTCCGGAACCAACACGATTCCTTTTCGGATTATCTCATGGGTTGCAAGCGTATGGATTGGTTCGCCGTCAAAGAGGATTACCCCATTGGATGGCTTACAGAGGCCAACGATACTTTTCATCAATGTTGTTTTTCCAGCTCCGTTCGAACCAATGATTGCGACTGCCTGATCCTGCGATATTTCAACAGAGACGTGATGCAGCGCCTGAACCGGGCCATAGGAAACATCGATGTTATTAACCTGAATCATCTATTTCCCTCCATCGTCTGCACTTTTTTGTAGCGTGCGCCAAGATACGCAGAGACAACGTTTGGATCGTTTTGAATGTCCGCCGCGGTTCCTTCTGCAATTTTATGGCCGAAGTTTAAAACAGTAATCCACTGACTGATGGACATAACCACATCCATGTTATGTTCAATCAACAGGATCGTTTTCCCATCTGCACACAGACGCAAAATCATATCTACCAGTTCTTTTCTCTCGTTTGGATTCAAACCAGTAGCAGGCTCGTCCAAAAGCAGCAGACGCGGCTCTGTCATAATTGCGCGGGCAATTTCCAACTTCTTCTGTTGTCCATAGGGAAGATTCTTGACCTCACGGTTCCGAAGATCCTGAAGGCCGATATACTCCAGCATTGCCTCTGCACGGTCTCTTAGTTCTGCCTCATATCTCTTTGCCTTTTTGTATTGAAAAATAAAGCTGACAATAGAAGTATCCTGTCCTTGTCCGCCTAACATGACGTTTTCCAACGCTGTCATCGAACTGCAAAGCTTGATATTTTGGAATGTGCGCCGTATTCCCATACGCGCAACCTCATATTCCGGCAGAGCAGTAATATCGCTGCCTTCATAAAGGATCTTTCCCTCTGTCGGAACCAGTGCACCGCTGATCATATTCAATGTTGTTGTTTTACCAGATCCATTCGGCCCAATCAATGCATTGATTTTCCCTTTATGCACATTCAGTTCCAAGTCGTCGACCGCAACGAGGCCTCCAAAGCGTTTGACGAGATGCTCAATTCTAAGGATCATTCTCCGTCTCCTTCCTGGTCGCTTCAAACCGCGCTCCTCTGCGAATTATTTTGCCCTGTATGTCTCTCCAGATTGAAACAAGGCCGAACGGCTTCAATACCGCAAACAGCAAGAGGATCACACTGAAGATCAGCATATAATAATCATCCAGTACGCGAAGCAGTTCCGGAAGCAATGTAACCACACTACAGCCTACAATGATACCGGGAATCGATCCGATCCCGCCGAGCATCAGCATCATCAAGAATTTAATAGACAGATCCGCTTTAAAGTCTGTCGGATGAATGTAATTGATCATATGGGCATACATTGCACCCGCGATGCATCCGATTACTGCACACAGTGTGAACGCCGTAATTTTGACACGTGCAACATTGATTCCATTTGAAGCCATTGAATCCTCATTTTCACGAATTGCGATAAATTCACGTCCCCATCTTGAGTGAATGATTCTGGTACTTAGCACACCGACCAGCAGCAAAGCGAGAAGCGCAAGATAATAAAAACGCCCATAGGTATTGAATTCAAAACCAAATATCCGATATGACGGAATCCCTCGAACGCCGATCGACGCATGTGTAAATTGGAGATTCGTCTCAAGGATCCGAATAATCTCGCCAAAGGACAGTGTTGTAAGTGCAAGAAAAATCCCTTTCACTCTCAAACTTGGTCGCCCAAGGGCATAACCAATCAGCAAGCCCATCAAAATAACAAATGGCAGGCAGAGGAACGGGGAAATTCCACAGTCAACAGACAAAAGTGCTGTTGTATAGGCACCAAGGCCAAAAATTGCACCCATTCCGAGGTTGTTTTGTCCGGTTAAACCCGTAATATAATTCAGTCCGATCACGCAAACTGAGAATATCAGAACCTGGTCAATCAAACATAAGACATAGCTGCTTTGAATCAGCAACGGGAGCAACAGCAAAAAAATTCCTCCGGCAACCATACCGCCTTGCCAAACTCGTCTCTTTGTCCGGGTCATTTGTTGTGTGCCCCCTTTCCCAGTGTCTTCCGGTGCGCACGGCGCTCAGATTTAATCATAATTCCAGCGGGCTTCAGCATTAGAATCAGGATCAGCACAATAAATGCCACCACATCTTTATATGCACTCGGCCCAACAGCCAGATACAAGTTTTCCAGGATGCCAATCAGCAAGCCGCCAACCAACGCACCAGTATAGGATCCAAATCCGCCAACAACGCCTGCAGCAAATCCCTTCAGGGAGATTACAGAGGCCATGGTGTGACTGACAGACAGAAGCGGTATAACTAGAATGCCAATAACACCACAAATCACCGAGCTGATTGCTACCGTGATTGCGATATTTTTCTTTACATTGATTCCCATCAAAGCCGCAGCTTCCTTATCCTGTGCAACGCACAGCGTTGCTTTTCCGATTTTGGTCTTCGTCATAAACAACCATTGAATCAGCAGCAAAATCAGCGCAACACCAATGATCACAAAATATACTTTTGAAAAAACGATGCCGCCAATTTTTACTGTACCGGAAAAGAAGCCACGAATCGTGTATGGCTTTGCGCCAAAAATCAACCGAATCGCCTCACGCATGATATAGCCCACCATCAACATCCCCATTACAGAAAAAAGTGTCGATGGGAGATTTCGAAGCGGATTGATTACAATAATTGAAACAATAATTCCATACGCTGCCATCAGTGCAAGTGTAATGGCGATGCTGATAATAAAGTTATCTATAAAGTATGACAGCGTCAGATCACCGAAAATAAATGCACCCAACACGATGAACCGCTCATGTGCAAAGTTCACAAGTCCTGTTGAATTCCAAATCAGCGTATATTCGATGGCCACCAGACAATAGATAAACCCCATGGCAACGCCGGCAACTAACAACTGGAGATAAGCCTGAATACTCATTAATACGCCTCCCTAAAAGTCAGGTCAAAACCCCACATTGTTCCGTGGGGCCGCCTTTATGATTGTAAAACAAGTTGCTGTGCAGCGTGAACGCTGCACAGCAACCGCGAGGCTGAGCTAGATTCCTACGCTTTCGGCCATTGCCTGTTCGATTTTCTTCTTATACTCCGGCGTCAGCTCTCCAAGCGGCTTACGCGGCGTTCCGGTATCAAAGCCAAGCTGAAGCTGAAGGATATACTTGCCTTTTTCCTGCCAATGCGGCACACCGTTCTCATTGTCACGGAGGAACAGGTCACGGATCGGCATCATACCTTTTACGAGTTCCATGCACTTATTTGCGTTTCTTTCGTCGTGCGCTGCATCATAGATTGCCCGGCAATGCTTCGGGAAGAGCGCGGGCCATGCAGACAGCCATCCATCCGCACCCATCAGCAGCGATTCTGCGCCGCCATAGTCATGACCATAGAATACGGTGAAATCATCACCAGTGTGGAATTTGAACTGATGGCACAGACCAGGATCGCCGTGTGCAACTTTGATCGACTGTACGACACCCTCTTTATACAGCGTTTCCGCTTCTGTCGGCTCCAGCTGATAACCGGCGAACCAGGGGTTATTATAGATCATGATATCGATATCAAGTGCTGCACGAACAGCCCGGAAATGATCCATGACTGCCTTCTTGTGCGGGGCCAGATAATAAGGAAGGATCGTCATGACACCATCTGCGCCGCACTGCTGCGCCCACTTGCTCAGTTCGATTGTCTGCGCCGTACTGTAACGACCAGTGCCTGCATAAACCGGGACCTGACCATCGACAAACCGGATGCACTTCTCGAGGATCATTTTCTGCTCTTCCATGGTCTGCGTAATATTTTCACCGGTAGAACCGCAGAACGACAGACTCTGGGCCCCCTGATCGATCAGCCAGGTTATGTATTTCTGCATTGCCTGTTCGTTGAAGCTCTCGTCCTTGTTCCACATGGTAAACGCTGCAGGGGTAATGCCGTATGCTTTTTTCATAATAATTGCTCTCCTTCTTTATCAAGTAGTTTCTTATTCGTAAACAGTTGCAATGTACTCTGTTCCGTCACCCTTAGAGACCGCAACCAGACATTGGTGGATAAAATCCATCCCGTTTGTTTTCGAAACATACAGTGAGCCTTGGTTGCCGGTCAATGCCTCAGCACTTGTATCAGCAAGCGCATTACGGACGCTCTCTCTCGTGATCTTGCCGGTCTGTGCTGCCCGCTTGATCGCATCGCATGCGATCTTTGCAATATCATGATAGGCTGCAGCCATCGTTTCCGGGGCAACACCAAAAGCGTCGGTGTAGGCCTTCTGGAATTCCGCAAAATAGGTATCCGGATTTGTCTGCGAAACGTCCGCCACAACATAAATCCCGTCACCAACGCCCTCTTCGAGCAGATCATAATACACCGGATTTGCAAAGGACGAGCAGCCAACAATCTTCATGGACGCATCCAGACCAAGTTCTTTATACTGGCGGGCAAGAATCGCGGCGTCATTGTCGTGAACATATACGACCATAGCCGTAACACCTGCATTCGCCATATTCAGCAACGGACCAGTCATATCAACGGCTCCAGTCGTGATGCCTTCTTCAATGAGTGTAACCTCCGGATAATTCTCAGCAACATATTCGGCAATAACATCATAAGCGCCGGTACCATAATCATCCGTATCGTGGATCATGCCAACTGTGGTTGCCCCAAGTTCTTCGATCGCATATTTTGCCGCAATAGACGCAACAAGGCTGTCACATGCACGTCCTCGGAAAAGGTACGGATTATCCAGAGAATAGAAGCTCTTCGACGTACCGCCAGAGATAAAGGGCATCCCGGCCTGCTTGGCGATCGTTTCAACAGCCAGAACAGAAGCAGAGCGGTGCGGGCCGATTTGCATAACGATCCGCTGATCAGCAGTTGTTTTTTCCATAACGTTGACAGCGGTATTTGCAGTATTGCCGTCATCCTCAATAATCAACTCGATCGGTCTGCCATCCACGCCGCCATCTGCATTAAACTGATCAATAACGTATTGAACAGTGTTGCGGACGTATTCGCCCTCCTGCGGTGTATCGCCAGTGATAGCACAGGATACGCTGACGTAAATAGGTTCCTGCGAGGAAGATACGGCAGCTTCAGAAGTGTCTTTCGGAGAGTCGCTTTTTGGGGAATCTGTGTTCTCTTTTGCCGGAGCGGGTGTAGCGGGGGCGCCCGCACATGCTGCCAGTGTAACCAGCAGTACAAGTGCAAGTACGAGTGCAAGCAGTTTCTTCATTTCAGTTCCTCCTGTTTTTATGTTCTGATACCCTGCAGGTCGTATCAGGTATATAAACAATTTTTAAAATTGTTTATAACAAATTTTTTCGCTTTGTTTTTTCTCTTCTTGTAATGCATCATATACTGATGCTCACACATATGTCAACATCTTTTCCGGTTTTTATTATTTTTTGTTCATATTCACATTTTTCTTGGCTTTTTTTCTCCGAATTCGAAATTTAAATTAAATATAATATTACAATTTCGCAGGATTAAATATTACAAATATTTTCTTTCTCCGGTTTGTTTGCAATAGTTGTATGAAGTTATGCTAATTTATTCTTGACAAATTGAAAAGCAATTTTATATAATAGTTATTACAAAATATTATATTATTCTTCCATCAGACGGAGGTTTCGGTCATGGGGCGTACATCGAAATATATTGAGATTGCCGACTTGCTGTCACAGCAGATCGCAGATGCTGTCTTTCCGGACGGCCGTCTGCCGACCGAGGCACAGCTCTGCTGCAAATTTTCTGTAAGTCGGCCAACCGTGCGGCAGGCGCTCGCTTTGTTAGAGCAACGCGGACTTATATCAAAAGTGCAAGGCAGCGGAACTTACATCAATCAAGATGCATTAGTCCGCTTCAATCCAGTTGGAAATAATGTCGGTTTGATCATTACATATTTGGACGATTATATCTATCCGCCAATCATCAACGGAATTGAACGTGTGCTCCGTGACCATGGCTACAGTTTGCTTTTATCTATCACAAAAAATGCTGTAGATCTGGAAGTCAACGCGATCCGCAATATGCTTTCGCAGAATGTATGCGGTCTGATCGTCAATCCAACGAAAAGCGTACTCCCTTCCATTGCAGATACTTGGTATAAGCAAATTGAAGCAGCACAGGTTCCATGTCTGTTTATCAACAGCCGCCTGCCCAATTTCCATTTCTCCTATGTTGAAATGGATGACTACGCCGTTGGCCAGCAGATGACAGAATACCTGATCCAACACGGCCACACAAAAATCACCGGCATTTTCAAGGCAGATGATCTGCAAGGACACCAGCGCTATTTTGGTTTTTTAAAATGTATGCAAAGCCATCATATTCCGCTGTGCAGCAAATCAATGTTTTGGTACACGACTGAAGATATGAATGATATCTTTTCTGGCGACTTTGATGAGATTTTCTGGCGAAGAATAAAAGACTGTACAGCAATCGTCTGTTATAATGATAAAATCGCACAGCAAATCAAGCATGTGATTCTGAGAAAGGGTTTTCATGTTCCGAAAGATTATTCGGTCATCAGCGTTGATAACAGCCGCCTAGCTGAACTTTATGATTTGACGTCTATAGACCACCCGAAGGAAAAAATGGGTATGGCCGCAGCAGAAGCCCTGCTTCAGCTTCTGGAAGATCCATACAAAAACGTAACCAAAATTTTTGACGCAGAATTGATTGAAAGAGGCTCTGTTGCTTGCTGCAGTATGGAATGATCATTTCAACTCTCTCATGTAATGCAAACATCCACAGAATTTCCTTCCTATGCACTATCGCAGTAAATTTGTCAAAATAAAAAAGGTCTGCCGCCTGTATGTTACAGGCGGCAGACCTTTTTGGCTAAACAATCGATTTTGAATTAAATCCGCTCTGACTTATGGAGCCTCTTTATCAATAGTCTTTCACAACAGATGGACTCCCCTCCTGAGGGCAAGCGCCCGGCGCGGCTCAACGAAGGAATCGCTTGCGGTTCCGGTTTATCGGACGGCTTCGAAGGCGGACTGGAGGTCGGCGAGGATGTCGGCGATGTGCTCGGTGCCGATGGACAGGCGGATGGTATTGGGGCGGATGCCCTGGTCGGCGAGCTCCTGCTCGGTCAGCTGGCTGTGGGTCGTGGTGGCCGGGTGGATGACCAGGCTCTTGACGTCCGCGACGTTGGCGAGCAGGGAGAAGATCTTCAGATTGTCGATGAACTTATGGGCCTCGGCCTGGCCGCCCTTGATCTCAAAGGTGAAGATGGAGCCGCCGCCGTTCGGGAAGTACTTCTCGTAGAGCGCATGGTCCGGGTGGTCCGGCAGAGACGGATGGTTGACGCGCTCGACCTGCGGATGGTGCGCGAGGAAGTCCACGACTTTGCGGGTATTCTCCGCGTGCCGCTCAAGGCGGAGCGAGAGCGTCTCGATGCCCTGCAGAAGAAGGAACGCGGCAAACGGAGAGATCGTCGCGCCGGTATCGCGCAGGAGGATCGCGCGGATATAGGTCACGAAGGCCGCGGGACCGGCCGCTTTGACGAAGGAAACGCCGTGGTAGCTGGGGTTCGGGTCAGCGATGGCGGGATATTTGCCGCTGGCGGCCCAGTCAAAGCTTCCGCCGTCGACGATGATGCCGCCGAGCGTCGTGCCGTGGCCGCCGAGGAACTTGGTGGCGGAGTGGACGACGATATCCGCGCCGTGCTCGATGGGACGGATGAGATAGGGCGTGCCGAAGGTATTATCGACCACGAGCGGAAGACCGTGCTTGTGCGCGAGGACCGCGAGGGCGTCGATATCCGGGATGTCGCTGTTGGGGTTGCCGAGGGTCTCGATGTAGATGGCTCTGGTATCGGGCTGGATGGCGGCCTCGACCTCGGCGAGATCGTGGATGTTGACGAAGGTGGCCGTGATGCCGAAGTTCGGGAGGGTATGCTCGAGCAGGTTATAGCTGCCGCCGTAGATGGTCTTCTGGGCGACGAAGTGGCCGCCGTTCTGGCCGAGGGCTTCGAGCGTGTAAGTGATGGCGGCTGCGCCGGAGGCCACAGCCAGGGCGGCGACGCCGCCCTCGAGCGCGGCGACGCGCTTTTCCAGCACGTCCTGCGTGGAGTTGGTCAGACGGCCGTAGATGTTGCCGGCATCGGCGAGGCCGAAGCGGGCGGCAGCGTGGGCGCAGTCATGGAAGACGTAGGAGGTGGTGGCGTAGATCGGCACCGCACGGGCGTCGGTGGCGGGATCGGGCGTTTCCTGCCCGACGTGCAGCTGGAGGGTCTCAAATTTATATGCAGACATAATATAATTTCCTTTCTGTTATCCAAAATGTGTCGTGTGTCGTTGAGGTTCGTTCGGCCGCCGCGTCACATTCGTCCGAAGCGGAAATTGTTCCGCACAAAGATCCGCAAACTGATCTGCATGGTCTTCCCTGCTTTCCCGGCGTTTTGGAACGCCGTTTTAATGCCTACTTTTTTGGTTGGCATTAGGATAGCATGCAATTCCTACCTTGTCAATAGGCAATTGGATATTTCTTTTCGCGGCGCTCGGATGGTTGCTTTTTGGCGGGAAAGCGGGTATGATGAGAGAACCATCACATAGGAAACTGGAAAGGCAGGACATGTATCGGGATCTGACGAAGGGAAGCATCATCCGGGGGCTGCTGCTGTTTGCGCTGCCGATGATCGCGGGAAATCTGCTGCAGCAGCTGTATAACATCGCCGACACGCTGATCGTCGGGCAGGCGCTGGGGCGCAACGCGCTGGCGGCCGTGGGGTCGGCGTACACGCTGATGACGTTTCTGACGTCCATCTTCCTCGGGCTGTCGATGGGGTCCGGGGCGCTGTTTTCGATCGCACTGGGAAAGAAGGACGATGCGCTGCTGCGCAGCGCGGTCGGGCATGCGTTCGGGCTGATCCTCGCAGTGACGGTGGTGCTGAACGTGCTGGTCTATGCGTTTCTGGACGCGATTTTGCGCTTTCTGCAGATCCCGCAGGAGCTGTATGGGCAGATGCGGGAGTATCTGGTGATCATCTTCGCGGGGCTGCTGGCCACGTTTTTGTATAATTTCTTCGCGTGTCTGCTGCGGGCGGCGGGCAACTCGGTCGCGCCGCTGTGCTTCCTCGGGCTCTCGGCGGGGCTCAATATCGCGCTCGATCTGCTGTTCGTGCTCCGGTTCGGCTGGGGCATCGCAGGCGCGGCAGCGGCGACGGTCTTTTCGCAGTACGTCTCGGGGATCGGCCTGACGGTCTATACGGCGCTGCGCTGTCGCGGGCTGCTGCCGGATATCCGGTCGCTGCGGTTTGACCGGCAGGTGCTGGCGGACATTCTCGACATGTCGCTGCTCACGTGCGCGCAGCAGTCGGCTATGAATTTCGGCATTCTGCTCGTGCAGCGGCTGGTCGACAGCTTCGGGCCGGTCACGATGGCGGCGTTCGCCGCAGCGGTGAAGATCGACTCGTTCGCATATCTGCCGGTGCAGGATTTCGGCAACGCATTTTCCACCTTCGTCGCGCAGAACTACGGCGCGGGGCAGCGGCAGCGGATCCGGAGGGGCTTCCGGGACGCGACGCTGGTCTCGGCGGGGTTCTCGGCGCTCATTTCCCTGCTCGTGTGCGTGTTTGCGCAGCCGCTGATGCGGATCTTCGTGCAGGCCGGCGAGGTGGAGGTGCTGGCGGCAGGTGTGCGGTATCTGCGGATCGAGGGCGCGTGCTATGTGGGCATCGGGTGTCTGTTTTTGCTCTACGGGTTCTACCGCGCGGTGAAGCGGCCGGGGATGTCGGTGGTGCTGACGGTCATCTCGCTCGGCGTGCGCGTGGCGCTGGCGTATCTGCTGGCAGGACCCGTCGGCGAGATCGGCATCTGGGCGGCGATCCCGATCGGGTGGGCGCTGGCAGATGTGACGGGATACGGATATTATCTGCTGCGCAGGGCGAAGCTGCTGCCGGAGGAATAGATAAGGATTCCCTTTCAGGGGAGCTGGCTCGGCGCAGCCGAGACTGAGAGGTTGTCGCAGATTTGCATAGAAAAAACCCAAACCGCAAATTCAGTTTGCGGTTTGGAAAGGAAGAAACGAGCACAGAGGATAAGAGACGTCGCTTGCGGCGGCTCGTTCCGTCGTGGTCGTTTCTGACGCGCCTCCGGCGGCCCCATCTTTTCTCTCGCAAGAGAAAAGATGGGGAAGAAAAGAGTGCTTGGACGCGTTTGGTGCTTCCTGCCTCTGAATCCAGGTGAGCACCAATGTTTTGGTCTGGCGTTCCACTCGGTGGTCACCTTACGGACGTTTTGGTACGCGCCGCCTGATACGTGAGGATCAAATTTGATACTGGTTGCCTCAGAATAGCTACCGACAATAGAACGTGCGGCAGAAACTATGACAGGTTTTTCCTTCTTGCGGGGCAGTTCTTGGTTCGCAGGCACCAAACGGCTTCCCCCGGGGGAAGGCTTTTCACTGCGGAAAAATCTGAAATTCGGAAAGGACAACACCATGAGGAAGGATAAGAGAAAAGAGCTCTGGCGGGTGGTGAAGTTTGTGTTGTTTTCGGCTTCGGCGGGGGTGATCCAGATCGGGCTGTTTACAGCGCTCAACGAGCTTTGCCGGTGGAGCTACTGGCCGTGCTATCTGATCGCGCTGGTGGCGTCGGTCGTGTGGAATTTCACGCTGAACCGGAAGTTCACCTTCCAGAGCGCCAACAACGTGCCGAAGGCCATGGCGATGGTGCTGGGCTACTACGCCGTGTTCACGCCGCTGTCGACGATCCTCGGCAACTGGCTGGTGGAGAGCTGCGGGTGGAACGAATATCTGGTCACGGTCATGAACATGCTGCTCAATTTCGTCACGGAATATCTGTTCGACACCTTCGTCGTCTTCCGCGGCAGCATGGACACCAACGAGGCGGCAAAAAAGAAGGCCGCGCAGAAATAAATATGAAAAAAGCCTGTTTCCGGATGGAAACAGGCTCTTTTTTGCTTTTCAGAACTTTCCGCTGCTGTGGGAGAAGCCGCCGGAGTTGACGGAGGTGCCACCGGACTTGGCGGTCTCGATCTTGACGCGGGTCTGGGTGGTGGTGATGTAGCGGTCGTCCTGACGGGTCAGGCGCAGGCTGTCCTGGGTGATATAGGCGTCGGCCTGGGTCTGCAGGCGGGCGGACTTCATCTTCCCCTTCATGACGAGGCAGACGACGAGCGCCGTCAGCAGCGGCACGAAGATCACGACCAGCCACTTGACCACGGCCAGATCCCCCAGCCGCTCCGGGTCGGTGCCCTGGTCGAAGGGCGCGCCCTCGGCGTCCATGCGCAGGTATTCTTCGCAGCCGTCGAGGAAGGCGGCAAAGCCGCCGGACCAGTCGTCCCGGCTGAATGGCTCGAGGAACCAGCGCTCGGCGAGCACGCCCTTGCCGTAGTCTGTGAAGGCGCGGTTGCCGATCGTGCCGTGGGCGCAGATATCGTAATCCCGCTCGGCCATGCTGAGCACGAGCAGGACGCCGTCCTGCTCCTCCCCTGCGCCAAGGCCGAGGTCCAGGAAGACGGACTCGGCGAAGGATTCGATGGAATCGGCAGAGTAGTAGGCCGTATAGTCGTCCACCGTCACGAGGTAGACACCGCAGCCGTAGGTCTGCTCGAGCTCGCTGCAGCGCGCGTCGAGGGCTTCCGCTTCGCTCTCGCTCAGCAATTCTGCCGTGTCGATCACGTTGGCGTAGACGGCCGCGGAGGCTGAGACGCTCAGCCCGAGCAGGAGCAGCAGGGCGGCAAGCAGGCAAATGATGCGTTTTTTCATCCCGGTTCCCTCCTTACAGCGCGAACAGCAGCACGGACAGCACAGCGGCGAGGCCGCCCGCGATCCCGGCGAAGTACGTCCAGAACCGGCCCCACGAGACGGGCAGGTCTCCCGTCAGCTTGCCGGTCTGCCCGTTCATGGAGAACAGGTAGTCCTTGCCCTTCCACTTTGTGTGCAGCATCCAGACCGGCAACAGCGCGTACTGCACCTGGCCGCGGCGGATGCGGACGGTCTGCGTCTCCGGGGTGCAGGTGGTATAGCCGGTGACGGTGCTGCGCAGGGCGCTTTCGCAGCTGGCTTTGCAGCGGGTATCGGCGCGGGAAGCGCTCTGTTCGACACTCACGTCGTATTGATCGGCCAGGAAGCCCGGCAGATACGCGTTGGAGAAGGGCTTGAGGGCCTGATAGTCGAACGGCTCGATGGAGTCCATATTTTCGTCCGGCATTTTGCTCGAGGCATCGACGGGGATCTTTTCGAACGTGACGGAGCCTGCGCGGCGGACAAGGTAGTGCTGCGTGTCGGTCACGTCGTAATCGCCCTCGCGGCGGGTCATCGACCGGGTGCATTTGTAGGTGACGTCGCCCTCGGCGCTGCCGCTGAAGAGCCAGAACGGGACGTAGACGCCCTGGATCTGCTCGATATGGTTCTGCGCGGAAAAGGCCTTGGGCAGAAGGGGCTTTTTCTGGTAATGCTTTTTGAGGGCGGCGACGGCGTCGGCCTTGCTGAGGCGGAAGGGGATGATATAGTCCGGTTTCTGCGCGCCGGACAGGCGGCCGGGGACGATCGAGGGGTTGCCGCAGTAGGGGCAGCTGGTCGCGGCGGTCGACGCGTCGCAGACGAGCTCCGCGCCGCAGGACGGGCAGGTATAGCTCTGCATCCCGTCTTCGGCCCAATCGCCGCCCTCGGGCGCGGTCCAGGCGCCCTCGTCGCCGTCCGGCGATGCGGCGGCTTCATCCGCCGCGGCGGTCTCGGCCGCGGCCTGCGCATCTTTTCTTTGGTAGAGGGCTTCGATCTCGTCGACGGAGTAGCTCGATCCGCAGTAGTCGCACTCCAGCCGTCCGGACGCGCCCACGAAATGCAGGGGGCCGGTACAGGCGGGGCACTGATAGTTGGTGATCTGATCTGCCATAGAAGAGAAAACCTCCTGATATGCGTCTGCCCGCGCAGAGCGCGGGCAGGGACTCAAATTTCAGTCAGAATTACACAATGATATCGCCGTCGTTGAACGGGTCGCCGCACTCGGGGCAGAACTTCGGCGGATGGGTTGGATCCTCGGGCTCCCAGCCGCACTTGTCGCACTTGTACTTCGGCGTGCCGGCGGGCTTCTTCGTGCCGCATTCGGCGCAGAACTTGCCCTTGTTCAGCTTACCGCAGGTCGGGCAGGTCCAGCCGTCGGCCTCGGGCTTCTTCGCGCCGCACTCGGGGCAGAACTTGCCCGTCGCCGTCTTGCCGCACTGCGGGCAGGTCCAGGCGCCGGCCGGAGCAGCCGGGGCGGCCGCGGCGGGAGCAGGCTGCTGCGCGGCCTGCTGCGCGCCCATCTGGTAGAGATTCTGCGCGTTCACGCCGCCGGCCTGACCGGCCATGTTCATGCCCATAAAAGCCATGGCGGGGCCTGCGTTCTGGTTGTTCGCGGCGGCCTGCATGGCGGACGCCTGCGCGCCGACGAGGTGCGCGGCGGCTCTTGTCGGGTCCATGAAGGCGGCGTTGCGCTGCATCTCCTTGAGCATCTTCTCGTCTTCCTCGCTCGCCTTGACAGACGAGACGCCGAACGAGACGATCTCGAGACCGCGGAGGTTGCGCCACTTGGAGGACAGGACGTCGTTGAGGGCGTCGGCCATCTCCATGGTGTGGCCGGGGAGCGAAGAATAGCGGATGCCCTGCTCGGAGATCTTGGCAAAGGCGGGCTGCAGGGCGGTCAGCAGCTCGGTCTTGAGCTGGCTGTCGAGCCGGTCACGGGTGAAGCCGTCGGTGACGTTGCCGCAGACGTTGGTGTAGAAGAGGATCGGGTCGCAGATGCGGTAGCTGTATTCGCCGAAGCAGCGGATGGCGATGTCGATATCGATGCCCGCGCGCTGGTCGACGACGCGGAACGGCACCGGAGACGGCGTACCGTATTTGTTGCCGATGAGCTCTTTGGTATTGAAGTAGTAGACGCGCTGGTCCTTGGGCGGCTCACCGCCGAAGGTGAAGCGCTTGCCGATGTTTTTGAAGGTGGCGAGGATGTTCTCGCCCAGCTTGCCGCAGAACAGCGACGGCTCCGACGAGGAATCGTATTTGAATTCGCCGGGCTCCGCGCAGAACTCGGTGACCTTGCCCTGATCGACGATGATCATGCACTGGCCGTCGGCGACCGCGATGACGGAGCCGTTGGAGATGATGTTGTCCGAGCCCTTCGTGTTGCTGCTGCGGCCGGAGGTCCGCTTCTGGCCGCGGACAGCCATGACGCTTTCCGGAAGAGAATCACAATAGAAATACTCAAGCCACTGATCGGCCATCACGCCGCCCGCGGCGCCCAGAGCTGCTTTGATAAGTCCCATTTGTTTACGCTCCTTTACTGATAGAATAATAAATGGTATCTGCATCTGTGCTTGCTTTCAGGATACCATAGTTTGACGCATCCGGCAACGGGAATGTTCCAATTTCATGAAAAATCACGAATTTTCGCCGCTCCGCGCGGCTGGGCAGAAACAAAAAACTGACCATAGGAAAGAAGGGCGGGGTTTGGTATGATCATATAGAATATCTGCGGACTGTACATGCCTTCCCCTCATAGTGGAAGCCTTTGGAGTGCGCAAATCCCAAGCCTCCCCTTCCAGGGGAGGTGGCTCGGCAAAGCCGAGACGGAGAGGTCGCATCAAATCTGCGGCGACCTCTCAGTCAGCCTGCGGCTGACAGTTCCCCTGGGAGGGGGAGCCTTTCCGAAGACAGAAAGGAGCACCGATGCGGTTTATTTATTCTTTGTGCTATGCGGCGGGGCTGGGTGTGGTGAGCTTTGTGCTGGGCAGGCTCGTGCCGAAGGAGTGGTTCGACTATACGCGCTTCCCTTACCGGAGCTTTGCGTTTGAAAAGGGCGGGAAGATCTACGAGGCCATCGGCATTGCAAAGTGGCAGAGCCGCGTACCGGATATGAGCCGGATCTTCCCGAAGCTCATGCCCGCCAAGAAGATCCCGGCCCGGCCGGACGAGCAGACGCTGCTCGTCATGATCCGCGAGACCTGCGCGGCGGAGGCCACGCACGCGCTGCTCATTCTGGCGGGGCTCGGGCTGCTTGCCATCTGGCCGGGCGCGGGCGGCATCCTTTTATATCTGATCTACGCCATTTTCGGTAATCTGGTTTTTCTCATCATTCAGCGCTATAACCGCCCCCGCCTTGTGCGGCTGTATGAGCGGATGTGCGCAAAAAGGAGCAAAGAAGCATGAAAGTCCTGATCCTCAGCTGCAATACCGGCGGCGGGCACAATTCCTGCGCCCGGGCCATCGGCACGGAGCTGCAGCGCCGCGGCCACACCTATGAGACCGACGACGCGCTCTTGTACGTGTCGAAGGGCACGAGCCGCTTTGTGAGCAACTGGCATGTGCGCTTCTACCGCTATTTCCCGAAGCTCTACAACAAGGGCTATCAGTACGCGGAGGAGCACCCGGCGTCGTTTGACGAGTCGTCTGCGGCCTGCCGCATCCTGCAGCGCGGGTGCAAGCGGCTGCGCGCGGCGATCGTGCAGGGCGGATATGACGCGGTGGTGTGCGTGCATCTGTTCCCCGCGCTGATGCTCACGTTCATCCAGCGGCAGCAGCCGCTGCCTGTCAGGACCATGTTCATCGCCACGGACTACACCGCAAGTCCCTCCTGCGACCGGATGCAGCTTGACACCTGCGTCATCCCCGACGCGTCGCTGCGCGCGGAATTCGAAAAAAACGGCGTCCGGCCGGAGACCATCCTCCCCTGCGGCATCCCCGTGCGCGAGGAGCTCTATACCTGCCTGCCGAACCGGGAGGCGAAGCTCGCCGTGGGGCTCGAGCCCTCGCACCGGCATCTGGTGATGATGACCGGCAGCATGGGCTGCGGGCCGATGGAAAGAATCACGGAGCTGCTTGCAAATTTGCTCCCGCCGGAGTATGATGTGACTGTAGCCTGCAGCAGCAACCGGCAGCTTCTGCGGCGCATGGAGCGCAGGTTCGCGGACAAGCCCAACATCCACATCCGCGGCTTTATCAGCAACGTCTCCGTCCTGATGGACAGCGCGGATCTCTTTCTCACCAAGCCCGGCGGCATCAGCACGACCGAGGCCATGGTCAAGGGACTGCCGATGGTGCTGGTCAACGTGGTGGGCGGATGCGAGACGCCGAACCTGAATTTCTTCGTCTCCCACGGCGGCGCGGCCACGGCCGGCACGCCGGAGGACATCGCCGCGCTCTGCAAGGAGCTGCTGGAAAACGACGAAGAACGCCTCATCATGCGCCAGTCGCTGCTGGCCATGAAGCAGATCCCCGCCGCGCAGGCCATCTGCGGCCGGCTGGAGGGATAAAGCGCGCAGACTGCGGAAATCTAATGATACAAGGAGGGCACCCAACATGACGAATGTGAATCTGGATAACTTTGACGCGGAGGTCATGCAGGCACAGACGCCTGTCGTGGTCGATTTCTGGGCAAGCTGGTGCGGCCCGTGCATGATGCTCGCGCCTGTGATGGAAGCGCTGGACGGCGAGATGGACGGCGTGAAGTTCTGCAAGGTCAACGTCGACGACGAGCGCGATCTGGCGATGGAATTCGGCATCGAGTCCATCCCGACGCTGCTGTGCATCAAGGGCGGCAAGGTCGTGAAGCGTCTGGTCGGCTACCGGGAGAAGGACGCGCTCAAAAAGGAGCTGGAGGCGCTGTGAAGGTCCGGCTGAACGAAGACAAGGAGGTCGTCGCCCGCGTCAAGGAGGGGCTCAAGCGCACCGGCGGCTACTGCCCGTGCAGGCTCGCGCGGACGGAGGAAAACAAGTGCATGTGCAAGGAATTCCGCGAGCAGATCGCCGACCCCGACTTTGAGGGCTACTGCCACTGTATGCTCTATTATAAGGAAAAATAATTGAAGACCCTTCCTGTTTCGGGAAGGGTCTTCCTGTGTTTCGGGAAGGGTCTTCCTGTGTTTCCGGGGGCTTCCTGCGGCTGGGGCGGAAAGTTGTGAAGAATTTCTGAATTATTTACAAAAGTATTGCAATTTTTAAATCTTACGGTAAACTGGAGTCACAAAAGAAGCGGCGGATCCCGCCGCAGAAAGAGGTGTACAGGGATGAAACGTACATTTGCAAAGCTTCTGAGCCTGTTCGTGGTGCTGACGCTCGTCATCGCCATGGTCCCGGCGGTTTTCGCCGTGGATGGAACGGTCTCAGTCACAGCGGGAAATACCACGCTGAAGGTCGGCAACACGACGACGGTCAGCGTCACGGATGCGGACGGAAACGCTGTGACAGGCGTAACGCTCACCAGTGACCATACCGATATCGTCAGCGTTATTGACAGCTCGACGATCAAGGCACTGAAGGTCGGTTCCGCCACCATTACGGCGATGGTGACAGAGGACGGAAAAACGCAGACGCTCGGCAGCGTCCAGATCACTGTGGAGTTGGGCGTGACTGCGATCACGGCCGATCCTTCTTCCATTGAGATCGATGCTGACAACGCGAAGACTGCTTCCCTGTCCGTGACGCTCACGGGCGCGGCGAGCGGCGACGTGCTGGCGGTCCAGTCGTCCGATACAACCGTCGTGACGGTCCCAGCTTCGGTCGACGCTTCGACCGGCAGCTGCTCTGTCACGCTGACGGCAGTGAAGACCGGCACGGCTACGGTCACGCTCAGCTGCGGCCAGGCCACACCGGCGCAGGTCGCTGTGACTGTCAAGGCGACGAAAGACCATACCGTGACCTTTGAAAAGCAGAAGCTGACGGTTGAAAAGGACAAAACGGCCACGAACACCGCCACGAAGGCCATGGATGGCGATACGCTCACCTATGCCAGCAGCAACACGGCAGTCGCTACGGTCGACGCTTCGACCGGTGCAGTGACCGGCGTTGCCGCCGGGACGGCCACGATCACCGCGACGGTCAAGAACGCCTCCGACGTTATCGTCGAGACGGCGAGCTACACCGTCGAGGTCGCGGACGCGTATAAGATCGAGCTGAGCGCCGCGCCGTCGAGCCTGACGGCCGGCAGCGCCTCCACCGTCTCCGCGACGGTCTATCACTACAAAACGGAACGGGGCTACGTGCCCTATCAGCAGTCCGTGGAGCTGACGTGGAACGCCTACAAGGAGAGCGTTGCCGATCTTGGCGGCAGCAATCCGAGCAAGGACGTGAAGACCACGACGAGCAGCGGCTCTTCGAGCGTCACGCTCTATACCTACGCGACCGGCACGTCCAAAACTGCCGTGCAGGTACCGGTGACGGTCTCCGTCACGATCAGCGGCACGACCTATCAGGCTTCTCCGCTCTCCGTGAGCGTGAGTCCGGCCTCCGCGCCCTCGTTTGCGGTGCATGAGGAGGATTATTTCGATCCCGACGACTTCTCCGAGGCCGTCGACGGCGCGACGGGCCGCTACGCGGGCAAGCTCTCCGCCATCACCATCGAGGGCTCGAACGGCGGTTCGGTCTATGAAAACGGCAGCCGCGTGAGTTCGTCGACGAAATACTATGTCTCCGGTGCGCGCAACAAGCTGATCTCCAGCCTGTATTTCCGGACCTCCTCCACCAGCACGACGAACGCCTACTTCACCTACATCGGCTATGATGCCGACGGCGATGTGATCGCCGCGGGCAAGGTGACGCTCGGCGATGAGAGCGTCGACATGGAATACTCCGCCAGCTTCGGCGGCAGCGTGACCTTCCTGGAATCCGATTTCAGCAAGGCCTTCTCCGGCAAGGCGGGTGAAAAGCTCGACTATGTCACGTTCGCGATGAACCGCGCGACGGTCGTTATGAACAACAAGACCTACAGCCTGAACGACGGCAGCAACGCCGCCATCTTCGGCTGGGCCTACACGACCTCCAAGGCCACGACGAAGCTGAGCTCCACCGACAAGTGCTACTATCAGGCGAGCTACACGCAGCTCGACCTCGACGAGGTCACCTACGTGACCGGCAGCTACCGGACCAAGTACACGGTCTACCTCCCCTACACCGCCGTCGGCACCTCCGGCTCGCGGTATGAGGGCTACACCGCCATCACCGTCTCCGGCGACGACTCCATCACGGCCTCCGGCGCGTCGATGAAGACGCTGGGCGCGGCGGATGCGGTCCTGCGGGCCTACCCGAACGCCGCTTATGTGATGTTCAAGCAGCCCGCGGTGAGCGAAGGCCGTCTGCTCTACAACTTCCGCTCCGTCGCCGCGCAGAATTACACGGCGGTCGACTACAGCAAGGACCAGTTCTATCTCAGCGGCACGAGCGCGAAGAACCTGTATCTCGACAGCGTCTTCTTTCTCCCCGCAGCGGACTGCAGCACGCAGATCCGGCTCGCCTTCACGGTCTACGGCACGTCCGGCACGCAGCTGGGCAGCGGCGAGCTGACCGTGCGCGTGGCCTCGAAGACGGCCTCCTCCGTCTTCTCGGACGTCAACGCGCGGACCTGCTCGTGGGCGGCGAACGCGGTCGACTTCATGAATGAATACGGCCTCGTCAAGGGCACAGGCACCTCCACCTTCGGCTGGAAGGGCAGCATGACCCGCGGCGACTTCGTCCTCATCCTCTACCGCAACGCCGGTTCCCCGTCGGTCTACGGCGTATCGAACCCGTTCACGGATGTGAAGAGCACGGATTACTACTATGAGGCCGTCCTCTGGGCGTACCGCAACAACGTCGTCAACGGCACCAGCACCACGACGTTCGGCCCGAAGGGCAAGATCACGCGCGAGCAGATCGCCTCCATCCTCTGGCGGCTCGCGGGCAAGCCGGTCTACTCGGCCAGCCTGCGCAGCTACACGGACTATGCCTCCGTCAGCGATTACGCCTATGACGCGATGAGCTGGGCGGTCAGCAGCGGCTATGTCAAGGGCAGCGGCGCCAAGCTCAGCCCCAAGAACAACGCCACCCGCGCCGAAGTCGCGGTCATGCTCCACCGGTATCTGACCAAGTAAAAACCCGAAAAAAATGCCCCGCCGGCAGGCGGGGCATTTTTCTGTTTATTTCTCGCGGTCTTTCAGGTCCTGCAGGATCTGGTCGTAGAATTCCTTGCTGATCTTATATTTGCGCAGGTAGATGATGTAGCCGGCGGCGATGAGGATGAGGGGGATGGCCAGCATGGCGAGCTTGATGGTGAGCTTGCCGGAGGCGTCGATGGCGGCCGCGGCCGCGTCGCTGCCCCTGGTCTTGATGCCAGCGAGCATGATGCTGATGCTGATGAGACCGGTCGAGAGCGCGCCGCCGATCTTGTTGACGAGCGGCTGGATGGAGAAGGTGATGGACTCGGAGCGGCGGCCCAGCTTCCACTGGCCGTATTCGATCGTATCGGCGAGGAACATGAGCATCAGCAGCTGGATGAAGGCCTGGCCGACGAACATGAGGATGGCGGCCAGCGCGATGAGGGCGATGGAATGCTCGGCAAAGAAGAACACGGCGTAGCCCGCGGCGACGAGGATGGTCGCGCCGGTATAGAGCTGGCGGCGGTCATGCTTTTTCGAGAACAGCGGGAAGATCATGAGCGCGGCCAGCTGCGCCACGCCGCAGACAGCCGCCAGCACGGCGTACATGTTGATATCGCCGTAGAGGTACTGCATGTAATAGGTGGCGAAGCCCGTCGTGGTGCAGTAGCCGACCATGAACAGGGCCATGGAAAGCGTGGTCCACATGAGCTGGTCGTTTTTCGTCAGCGCGTTCCACATGTCGCGGATGGTGAACTTCTCCTCGTCCTCCTTGATCTCGCGGTTCTCCTTCACGCCGAACAGCGGGAAGCACAGACCGGCGAGGTAGATGACGCTCACGGCCACGGCGACCGTCATCCACGCCTTCGGCGTGTTGCCGAGGGCGGCGGTGATGGGCTGCCAGCCGACCATGATGATGTACATGCCGATGTTCGCGCAGATGCGGGCGAAAGCGCCGTAATTCTCGCGCTGCTTCTGGTCCTGCGTGAGGGCGGGCAGGAGCGTCCAGTAGGCGATGTCATTGATGCCGTAGCTGATATCCCAGAGGACGTAGGCGACGGCGAAGAAGATGACGTAGGCCGTGCCGGTGCCGACATTGCCGAAGAGGATCAGGTAGAAGATCACGGACACGACGCCGCCGACGAGGATCGCGGGTTTGAACTTGCCCCACTTCGTGTGGATGTTGTCGATGACGAGGCCGGTGATGGGGTCGTTCAGCGCGTCGGCAATACGCAGGACGGAGAGCACAAGACTGACCGCCGCGAACACATGCAGCGGCAGCGAGAGGATGTTGGACAGGAAATACAGAAGCGCGTTTGCCTCAAACGCATAGAACATGTCGCGGCCGATGGTGCCGAGGCCGAAGAAGTATTTGTTGCGGCGGTCAAGGTTTTTCATGACTGCACACCTCCTGAATGAAATAGACATTGGAGCCGAAATCGCCCTGCATCCGGCCGTCCGGGTCGTAGCCCGTGCCGGCAAAGCGCGGGGCCAGACAGATCCCGGCGGCGAAGGCCGCGCCGGAGGCCGTCAGGCTCTGGCTGCCGTCGGACATGCGGTACAGGCTGTCCGCAGTCTGGACGGCAAGGCCGTTGGGATTGAGCTTCACGGGCAGCACATGGCGCAGGAGCGTCCCGAAATCGCCCACGCGCAGAAGCTGGGGGCGGGAGGTCAGGCGATACTGCTTCTCCCCGTCCAGCCCCGTCACGCACAGGTGCTCGTAGCCGGGAGCGGCGGGCTGCAGGCCGTGGAAGACGGCCGCGACGGTCTCCTGCTTCGTCTGCATCTGCCAGACGGTCCCGCCGCCGTCGGTGCGGCCTCTTGTAAAGCGGCCGTACTGGAGCGTGCGGCGGTGGGCGCGGTAGAACTCCGTCTGCGCCCGGATCTCCGCCTGCTCGACCGGCAGGAGCTCCGTGAGGTCGAGCTCGTAGCCGAGGCAGCCGAACAGGCTCACGTTGCCGCGCGTAGAGAGCGGTGTGTGCCGCAGCGTCTGCGCGTGCGGGCTGGCCGAGACGTGCGTGCCGAAGCACGAGGGCGGATAGAGGAAGCTGAGGCTCTGCTGGATGCGCAGGCGCTCGACGGGGTCGGTATCGTCGGAGCACCAGATCTGCGGAGAGAACCAGAGCATGCCGCAGTCAAAGCGGTTGCCGCCGGACGAGCAGCTCTCAAGCAGGATCTGCGGCCGGGGCAGGAAGATGCGGCGCAGCACGTCGTAGAGGCCGAGGACGAAGGCGTGCTGCTGCGCGCCGAGCGCGCAGGAATGGCGGTTCATGTCCCACTTGACGTAGGAGATCGGCGCGGAATCGAGGATGCCGCCGACGCTCTCGACGAGATAGTCCCGCACCTCCGGCTTTGTGAGGTCGAGCAGCAGCTGGTGGCGGCCGAGCAGATCCTCCCGGCCGAGGACGTCGTGCAGGGCCCAGTCGGGGTGCTGCCGGTAGAGCTCAGAGTCAGGGCTGACGGATTCCGGCTCGAACCAGAGGCCGAACTGCAATCCCATGGCGTTCAGCTTTTCGCCGAGGCCGCGCAGGCCGCCCGGCAGTTTCTTTTCGTTCACGGTATAGTCGCCAAGGCTGGAAGTATCGCTGTTGCGCTTGCCGAACCAGCCGTCGTCGAGGACGAACAGCTCGCAGCCGAGCTGCTTTGCCGCCCGGCCGAGGCGCAGGAGCTTCGATTCCGTAAAATCGAACATGCAGCCCTCCCAGCTGTTGTAGACGATGGGGCGGGGCCGGCCCTGCCAGTCAGGCGGGATGAGGTGTTCGTTCACATACCGGTGGAAGCAGGCGGACAGGCCGCCGAAGCCCGCGCCGGAATACGCCATGACGGCCTCCGGCGTCTCAAAGCGCGCGCCGGGCGCAAGTTCCCAGTCGAAATTCGCGGGCGAGATGCCCTGCAGCACGCGGGTGAGGCCCTGCAGGCTCTTCTGCGCGCTGAGGTAGTGGCTGCCGGAGTAGAGCAGGTTGAAGCCGTAGACCGCGCCCGCCTGCTCCCCCGCGTCCGGCGCGGCGAGCAGGAAGCCGGGGTTGGCGCGGCTGGAGGAGGCGCCGGTCGTACTCTCGAGGCAGGTCCTTGCCATGGTGACGGGCGTGCGGGTGTGCTGCATCTCGGCGATCCAGCCGCCGGAGAAGGTATGCAGCTCCCAGTCGCCGGGAAGCTCCGTGCAGGCGCTCATGCATTTGCGGATGTGCACGGCGGAGCTGCCGCAGTTTTCGAGGATCGCCCGCCGGGTAAAGACCGTGGGCAGGACGCCGTAGAGGAGCGTCAGGCGGAGCTTCGCCGCCGCGTCTTCCAGGTACACGGCGAGGATGGTCTGGCCGCGGGAGACGGGCAGCGCCGAGGGCGGCGGCTCCTTCAGCACCTCGCAGCCGAGATAGCGGAAGTCGGTGGAGACGGCTCTGCCGCCGATCGACAGCTCCAGCGGGCTTTCGCGGTAGTCGCCGCGGCCGCAGCCGCTCCACTCGAGCGGCAGGATATCGAGGCAGTCGGCGTTGGAGCCCTCGCGGTAGAGCGTGCTGTCGCCCCAGCCGCAGCCGGGGCGGGCGGCGAAGGCCGGCGCGTCGGCAGTCTCGACGCGCGCGCCGAAGTGCAGGTGCTTCAGAAACCCGTCCTTCACGCGGAAGAGATAGGACGCTTCTTCATTTCGCAGGTGGAACACGCCTTGTCTGACGTTGATCATTCGATGCGGTAGACCTCCCCTCTGACGTAGGTGTTGAACGCCTCGTCCGTCACGCCGCCGTGCTGGATCATATCGGCGTAGAACGCGCCGGAGCGCTTGATGGTGCGCGTCTGGGTGGCATAGTCGACGTTCACGAGGCCGAAGCGGGCGCTCTCGCCCTCCAGCCATTCGAAGTTGTCGCAGAAGCACCAGTGGTAATAGCGCTCAAAGGGCAGGCCGGACTGGACGATGGCCTCCAGATGCTCGTAGAGATAGCGGGCACGGAAAGCGTCCTGGTTGTCGCAGGTGCCGTTCTCCGTCACCCAGATGGGGCGGCGGAGCAGCTTTTCAAGCTTTTGGGCGCAGCGCACGATGCCCTCAGGGTAGATCTCCCAGCCGAGGTCGTTGCGGGGGCTGTTTTTGCGCACACCGTCGGCGAAGCCGGTGACGGTCGAGCGCGTATAGTAGTTGACGCCGTGGAAGTCACAGTATTCGCCCTTCGGCAGCTTCCAGTGGTCACGCAGCGGCCAGCGGAACGTGCCGGTGGACATGGCCTCGGTGATCGCGCCCTGGAACAGCCACTCGACGGTCTTCGCCGTCGCGGCCTGGGCCGGATTGCGGGGGTTTTCCGGCTCGAAGACGCGCAGGTGGTTGGCGAAGCCGACCATGGTGTCGGAATAGCCCATGGCCTCGCGCGTCTCATGGAGCATCCGGTAGCAGCGGATGTGGCAGTAGGCCATGTTTTCGAGCACGGTGAAGGTCTCGGCGAATTTCTTGTGTCCCGGGGGCCAGTCGCCGAAGAAATAGCCGTTGGTCGCATAGACGTTCGGCTCGTTGATGGTGATCCAGTCGCTGACGAGATCGCCGAAGCGGTCGGCGCAGAGCTTGGCAAAGGAGAGGAAATCGTCGAGATTTTCGCGTTTGGAGAACGCGCCCATGCGCTCGAACCACATGGGGTTGGAGAAATGGTGGATCGTCAGCAGCGGGCGGATGCCGAGCTGGCGCAGGTATTCCAGCTCCGCGCGGTAATGCGCGACGGCGGACTCGTCGACCTGCCCGCGCTCGGGCATGATCCGGGCCCACTCGACGCCGAGACGGGCGACGGGAAGGTGCAGACCGGCCATGAGCGCGCAGTCCTCGCGCCAGCGGTTCCAGTGGTCGTCGGCGACGGCGGGGTCGGAGCCGTCTTTGATCCGGCCCTGGTGATACCAGTCGTTCCAATTGCTGCCGACCTCTCCGCCCTCGATCTGCGCCGAGGCGGAGCTGACGCCAAGCAGAAAGCCCTCAGGGAACTGTAAACGCATCGGATGTCCTCCTTATAATTGTTGATTTTTGATGGTATGCAAGACCAAAGGCTGGAAATGCGCACCCCAAAGCCTCCCCTTGTCAAGGGGAGCTGGCGCAGAGCGCCTGAGGGGTTAGCCCCGCCGCAGCGGAAAGGCTCCCCTTTCAGGGGAGCTGTCTGCGAAGCTGACTGAGAGGTTACTGCAAATCTGAGACGACCTCTCCGTCTCGGCTTCGCCGAGCCACCTCCCCTGCAAGGGGAGTCGTTGGCTTTCCGCTCCCCCAGGCTTCCCCTGCCGGAGCAGATCTTCTTCCTACGGATATACGTGATTTTATTGTATGGTTTTTCCCGCGTTCCCGCAAGTGTCAATTTTGGACGAAAGGACCGGGCAAAATCTGTTCAGGTTTCCAACTGGCGAAATCCGGATGGTATGTTACAATAATATTGTTGTTATGGAAACCAATGATGGATGGGGAGAAATGGAATATGGAGCACACACGGTGGTTTAAGGACAAGGTTTTTTATCAGATCTGGCCGAGGAGCTTCCGCGACGGCAACGGCGACGGGATCGGCGATCTGTGGGGCGTATTGGAGAAGCTGGACTATCTGCAGGAGCTGGGCATCGACGGCGTGTGGTTCTCGCCGCTGTATCCCTCGCCCGGTGCGGACTGCGGGTACGATATCTCCGACTACATGGACATCGCGCCGGAATACGGCGGCATGGAGGCCTTCCGGGCCGTGCTGGACGGGCTGCACCAGCGCGGGATGAAGCTGATCATGGATCTGGTCGTGAACCATACGAGCGACGAGCACGAATGGTTCCAGAAGTCCCGGCGGCGTATCGAGCCGTACACCGACTATTATATCTGGCGGCCCGCGAAAAAGAACGGAAAGCTGCCCAACAACTGGGACAGCCATTTTGAGGGCAAAGCCTGGCAGTGGGACGATCTGCGGCAGGAGTATTATCTGCACCTGTTCGCCGTTAAGCAGCCGGATCTCAACATGGACAACCCGCTCGTGCGGACCGAGGTCAAGAAGATCCTGAAATTCTGGCTCGACCTGGGCGTCGACGGCTTCCGGGAGGACGTCATCACGTTCATCTCCAAAAAAGAGGGACTGCCGGACGATCATCTGTTCCCGGTGTTCAAGGGCATCCGGTTTTACAACCACGGCCCGCACATCCACGAGTATCTGCAGGAGTTCCGCCGCGACGTGCTGGCCAATTACGACTGCATGACCATCGCCGAGGCCCCGCTCGTCACGCCGCAGCGCGCGCTCGACTATATCGCGGAGTCCGACACGAACGAGATCGACATGATGATCCAGTTCCAGTGCATGTGCGCCGACTGCTTCTTTACGGATTACATGCCCCGCAAATTCTCGCTGAACCGGCTGCGCCGGGCCTTCTCGAGCTGGCAGACGGAGCTCGACGGGCACGGGTGGAACGCGCTGTATCTGGAAAACCACGACCATCCGCGCGTCATCTCGCGCTACGGCAGCGAACAGTACCGCGTGGAGAGCGGCAAGATGCTGGCGGTCAGCTATCTGTTTTTAAAAGGCACGCCGTTCGTCTATCAGGGGCAGGAGATCGGCATGACGAACTGGTATCCGGACAAAACGAGCCTCTATGAGGACGTGCAGACCCGCAACCAGCACCCGGACTGGCCGGAGGAAAAGCGGCTGGCGCTCTATCACCGTGCCTCGCGCGACTCGGCCCGCACGCCGGTGCAGTGGACCGGCGGGGAAAACGCCGGGTTCACGACGGGGACGCCGTGGTTCTATGTCAATGAGAACTATCCGGAGATCAACGTCGAGCAGGCGCTGGCCGACCCGGATTCGATCCTGAACTTCTACAAAAAGGCCATCGCCCTGCGCAAGCGGCTGCCCGTCGTGCGCGACGGCAGCTATCAGGTCTACGAGCGGAATTCGGACGCGCTCTATGTCTACGCGCGGGAGACAAAGGAGCAGAAGCTGCTGGTCGTCTGCTCGTTTACGGACCGGCCGGTGCGCTTCTGCCCGCCCTACCCGTTCTCGCTGGACGATATGAAGCTGCTGCTGTGCAACTATCCGGACGCCGGGAGCGGCGCGAGCTTCGTCACGCGGCCGTATGAGGCGCGGGTCTATCTCTACGAGTAAGGCGGGACAGCGATCCGATAAAAGCTGGCAGATTGAATAAAAACGCGTGAAAATTTCATTCAACATCTACAATTTGTTCTTGCATTTGGTCTAAGTTTGCGTATAATGAGGTGTGCAAAATCATGTAGAAGAAATGAAGGAGCATTTTATGCGTACGTTGTTATCCCTGTCTGTCGCCATTCTCGCGGGTCTGCTGATGACCCGTGTTGCAAAGCCCCTGAAGCTGCCGTCGGTGACGGCGTATCTGGTCGCGGGCGTGCTCATCGGCCCGTACTGCCTGGGTCTTCTCGGCATCGAGGGGCTCGGTTTCCCGACGCAGGAGGCTGTGGACAGCCTGTCTCTGATCTCTGAGGTCGCGCTGGGCTTCATCGCGTTCTCCATCGGCAGTGAGTTCCGCGTGTCGGAGCTCAAGCATACCGGCAAGCAGGCGTTCGTCATCGGCGTGCTGCAGGCGCTGGCCGCAACCTTCCTGATCGATATCGCTCTGGTTGCGATTGCACTCGTTACGAACGGCAAGCTCACGATCGCCCAGGCCATCACCCTCGGGGCCATCGGTACAGCGACGGCCCCGGCCGCTACGCTGATGGTCGTCCGGCAGTATAAGGCCAAGGGCCCGCTGGTCGACCTGCTGCTGCCGATCGTCGCGCTGGACGACGCAGTCGGTCTGGTGGTGTTCGCGGTGTCGTTCGGCATTGCGAAGGCGCTCAATACCGGCTCGTTCGACGTGATCTCCATCGTCGTCGATCCGCTCATCGAGATCGTCTGCTCGCTGGCGCTCGGCGCGCTCGGCGGCTGGGTGCTGACGCAGCTGGAAAAGCTGTTCAACTCCAACACGAACCGCCTGAACATGACCATCGCCTTCGTCTTCCTGACCTCGGCGCTGGCCATGGCGGAATTCAAGATCGGCCCGGTCACGATCGGCTTCTCGTCGCTTCTGACATGCATGATGCTCGGCACGCTGTTCTGCAACCTCTGCCCGCTGTCGGGTGAGATCATGGAAAAGGCCGACCGGTGGACGAGTCCGCTGTTCGCGGCGTTCTTCGTCATCTCCGGCGCAGGGCTGGATCTGGGCGTGTTCAAAGACGGTATGATCGTTCTCATCGGCGTTGTGTATATTTTGACGCGCTCGCTTGGCAAGTATCTCGGCGCGCACTACTCCGCAAAGCTCATGAAATGTGAGCCGCAGATCTGCAAATATCTCGGCATCACCCTGCTGCCGCAGGCCGGCGTGGCGCTCGGCATGTGCGTGACGGCGCGCCAGCTCGGCGCGGAGGGCGACCTCATCCGCAACATCACGCTGTTCGCCATCCTCATCTACGAGCTGGTCGGTCCGCTGCTGACCAAAATGGCCCTGCAGGCCGCCGGCGAGATCCACCCGATGGAAGACGCCGTCAAGAACCGCCGCCAGATCAATCTGGAAAAGGCCAACGCAGAAAAGAAATAAGGCAGAGCAGCAGCCAATCTCCTGCGCCGGTGCGAGTTCTGCACACGGGAGAGGCAGCAACAAAAAGTACAGAAAAATCCGGAAGAACCCTTTACAGACTGGGTTCTTCCGGATTTTTTGCTGGTTTTACCACGATTGTCAGAGTTTATGAAAAACCGATTGTCCGACTGATTGGAAAAATAGCCAGATTCCATCTTGTCAAAATATTATTCGTATGGTATCCTAATAATGAATAGTACAAAGTCTTAATATTGCAATGTACAAAAATGCTAGTTGGAAGGCGAGGTGTATGCGCGGTAAAACGGCTCCCCGGGCAGCTGGAGCCATCCAGCACAGGCAACCGCGGCAGATGGACGACAAAGCCTCTGCGCGCAAGACACAGAGAAAACGACGCGATTGACAGGGAGGTACGAAGATGAAGAAACGATTGATAGCGCTGCTGCTTGCGTTTGTGATGGTGCTTGGCCTGACGGCAACGGTGTTTGCCGAGGGCGGCATCAGCATAGCGAGCATCCAGCCGGAAGCACCTACCCACACCTACATTTTCCAGGCAGGGGGGGGTAGAAATTGGAAGGCAAATCATCAAGGACAATGAATCGCTGAAGGATCCGGGCGTACCGTCTGCCCCGGCGGGAAAGCGGTTTGTCCGCTGGGATCCGGCGGTCTCCTTCGCTATGCCGGTCTCCGTGACACAGACCCAAACGATCCCAGTACAGGCGGTTTTTGAAACAGTCTATACCGTCTATTTCAAGCACGAAGGCAGGACAGTCGCGACAAAGGAGCTGACGGATACCCAGCCGTCCGTATCGACGGGCGATGTGCTCGTACCGGTCGGGGCGGATGCGAAGTTGACCGGCTGGTATATCGACGAAACACGGTATGAAACCGTTTCAACGGCGGATTTTCCGGCTGGCAGCGATACGCTGACCCTGACCGCCAGAGTGGAAAAGGGGCACTGGATCCATTTTAACTCGGACGGCGGCAGCTACGTTGCGCCGCAGTTTGTGACCGGCAATACGATCCCGCCTGCCGACCCGGCCAGACCCGGTTTCTTGTTTAAAGGCTGGTACGAGGAAAGCGGAAATCGGTTCACATTTGGAAACCAGCTGACGAGCAATATCACGCTGACTGCCCACTGGAGGAGCAATACTTCCACAAAGTACACCGTCATCCACTGGCAGGAGAAAGCCGACGAGAGCGGCTGGTCCTTACACGAAACGGAAACAAAGACCGGAGGGACCGGCGCACAGACAGCGGCTGCGGCAAAGAGCTACGATGGCTTCACCGCGCAGACCATCACCCAGCAGACCATCAACGGCGACGGCTCGACCATCGTCAATGTCTATTATAAGCGGAATGTGTATGACGTGAAGTTCTTCACGATTAAGTATGAAGGAGGGTTGCTTTCCGGAAAGTATGTCAAGGACAAGGAGATCGACTCCATTCGCATTACCGCCAAGTACGGCGCAAACATCAGCAAAAAGTGGCCGGGAGGACTCTGGGCTACCTCGCCGGGCGGCTCGACATTCCAGGCAAGTATTGGCACTATGCCGCTGGGGGGCGATGAGTTCTTCAAAACCAGTCAAGGAAGCGCGGAAGCGTACTACTACCTGGAGAGTCTTGCAGGTGACTATGTGCTGCACCATACGGACACTGGTGGAGCCAGTAGCTCTACAGTCACGAATGAAGACCGCTATCCGATCACCGGCTTTACCTGCAATACGGCAAAGAGCGCCAAAAATGGAGCGTGGTACAACGGTGCAAAATTCTATTATGACCGTAACAGCTACCAGATCGTCTTCATGAATCACGGCAGCAAGGAGAAAGAACTGGTCAAAAAATATGAGCAGTCTATTGCCGATGCCGGTTATACGCCGACCGTTCCGGCCAATATGCAGGACTATACGTTTGGCGGCTGGTTTGACAACCAAAAATGCGAGGGCAGCGCCTATGTCTTCACCGGTAAGAAGATGCCTGCCCACAATCTCACGCTCTACGCCAAATGGGTCCCAAAGACCTACTCGGTGACGGTGTATGACGTTGATCGGACAACGGTCCTCGAGACGTTTACAGCCGTTCCGATGGGCGGGACCATCCTGGAAAGCCAGATGCCGGAGGTCACGCTTGGCACAGGAGATTCGTTCCTCGGCTGGATGGACATGCAGGACCATATGCCGTTCCACTTCGATACGAGGATCCATCGGGACTATAAGCTCTATGCCAAAACAGGCAATGCAGAGCAATTTATGGTAACATATGTCCGTGGCGGCGGTTCTGGCAATGCACCTGTCGATTCCAACAAGTATGCAAGAGGCGCACAGGCTGTTGTTCTGCCAGCGACAGGCGTAACACCGCCGACGGGCAAGGTCTTCCTGTACTGGAGTGCAGCGGGAGACAGCACGCGCTACTATCCCGGCGGAAAACTGACCGTGACCGGCAATATGACGCTGACGGCGGTCTATGGGCAGACGACGGAGGCTGTCAGGGTAACCTACCACAGCAATTTTGCGCCGGACAAGACTGACACGACAGCAGAAATGCCGAATAACAGCAAGATCACGCTGCCGAGATATACTGACCGTGACCTTCCGGAAAATCCGGGATATACCTTCGCCGGATGGAACACGCAGGCCGATGGATCGGGTATGACATTCAGGACTGGTGAAAAGGTGCTTGTGGACACAATGGCTCCCGGCAACCACCTCTATGCGATATGGGCGAAGGGCACCGGCACGCCGTATGAGGTCCATCATTATCTCGAACGTCTGGAAGGCGCGTATCCTTATGTGCCAAATGAAAAGGATAACCTGCGGGGCGAGACTGGTGCGTGGACAGCAGCTGCGGCAAAGAGCTACAATGGCTTTACGCCGAGGGAATTTGCGCAGGAAAGGATCAAGGCCGACGGTTCGACGGTCGTAAAGATCTTTTATGACCGCAACAGCTATCTCCTCACATATAAAGACAGTCTCAGCGCAGGAGTCTATGCATCGCAGACCTACAAATACGGCGCGGCAGTAACCGCCATTGCGGATCCGACAAAGACAGGCTACACCTTTACCGGCTGGAGTCCCGCGGTTCCCGACAAAATGCCGCCCGTGGCGCTGACCGTCTATGCCCAGTGGAGAAAGACCACGCCGGATACGGTCGTCTTTGACCCGAACAACATTAACGGAAAAACGCTGGCCGCAAAGTCGCTGACGGTCTACTCCGGCTCCGCGCCGTGGGAGACCTTCGAGGTCGTCGTCAAAGAGCCTGCCGGGACACAACGTTCTTCCGGTACAGTCAGACTGTCCGGCGGCAGCCAGTCCGCCAGCTTTACCGGCTTTGACCTCATCACGTTCCCAGCGGCAGGGACCTATACCTTTACCGTCGGCGAGGTCGACCGGAACACCCGGTATATGAGCTATGACCGGAATCTGTACACGCTGACGGTCAAGGTTGAGGAAAAAGGCGGGATGCTTGTGATCAGCGATGTGTATTACACGAATGCCGCAGGCCGCTCCTACCGGGATTTCCCAATCGTCTTCTCCAACACATACGGCGGCTATACGCCATATGTCCCCGTTGTCCCGCCCAAAACGCCGGACAAGCTGAACGCGGATGATCACTTTGCCTATGTGATCGGCTACCCGGACGGCGGTGTACATCCGCATGCCACGATCACCCGCGCGGAGACGGCTACCATCTTCTTCCGCCTCCTGACGGAAAAGACGCGGAAGGACAATCTCACGAAATACCATTCGTTCCGCGACGTTCCGCAGGGTGCGTGGTACAATGCAGCGGTCGCCACCATGGCAAAGCTCAAGATCATCACCGGCTATCCGGATGGCACGTTCCAGCCTGACGCGCCGGTCACCAGAGCGGAGTTTGCCGCGATTGCTGCCCGCTTCGATGAGAAGTCGGCCAGAACGACGGCCTCCTTCCGGGATATCTACGGGCATTGGGCGGAACGGTATATTTCCCGCTCGGCGGAGCTGGGCTGGATCCGGGGTTATACGGATAATACGTTCCGCCCGGATCAGAGCATCACCCGCGCCGAGGCGATGGCGCTCATCAACCGTGTGCTGAACCGCAACCCGGAAAGCAAGGACGATCTGCTTCGCAGCATGAACATCTTCAACGACAATCTGGACACTGCCAAATGGTACTACCTGGATGTGCAGGAGGCGGCAAACAGTCACGATTTTATCCGTAAGGCCAACGGGTATGAGATGTGGAAGAAGCTGCGTGCAGATCCGGACTGGAAAGCGCTGGAGCGGTAAAAGAAAGAGCAGGAGAGTACACCCATGGGGATGCCGCGCCTGCGGCATCCCCGACCATAAACGAGGAAGGAAAGAAGACGTATGAAAGCAACCGGGATCGTCAGAAGAATCGATGAGCTTGGCAGGATCGTCCTGCCGATTGAGCTGCGGCGGACGATGGATATTGAGGAGCGGGACAGGGTCGAGATCTATCTGGAGGAAGATCTGATTATTGTCCGTAAGTTTGAGCAGACCTGTCTGTTCTGCGGCGCAGCGCGGAATCTGATTGCTTTTAAGGAGAAAAGCGTATGCAGGGACTGCATCCGCACACTCAACAAAAAAGCCGACGATTAAAAGAAGAGCCCCATATGCACAGACAGCGGAAGCACCGAACATACGGTGTTTCCGCTGTTTGCTGAAAATCAGCAGGAATAGAAAAGCATACAGGCTCCGATTCTGCGCGCTCCATCCGGATACCGAACGTGGAAGAAGCAGCGCTGACGGAGCAATTAGGAGAGACAGAGCCGGGACAGTCTGCCTTATCCTTTCACCGCACCGGCGGTGAAACCCTGGATGAAGCACCGCTGCAAAAACACGAAGATCACCGTGACCGGGACGGCCGCGACGATGGAGGCCGCAACTGGCAGGTCTGAAGGCATTTTATGGGCGGTTTCTTGACAAGAACGGCGTTTGCTGGTAAATTGGAAATATAAATAAGACAAAGACCTAATTATAAATTTGGGAAGAGGAGGATGCAGACGATGAAGAAGAGAATCATTCGCGGATGTTTGCGGATCGCAACTCTGGCGGTCGCGGGCGGTGTGCTTGGATGGCTGAGCAGCATCCTGTTCGGTGAGCGTGCGCTCATTACAGAGCTCCCCGTTGTGGTGACCCTGGGCGCGAGCGTTGGCATTTTGTCCGGTGTTGTGTTGTTCCCGGAGAAAGCATAGCTGCAGACTGCAGAGCCCCGGGGAGCAGAAGATAGGAAGCAGACAGAAGAACTGGCGCGAAACGCCGGGAAAGGAGCGGGATATGGCAATCAAGGCAATTACAACAGACAGTTTCCGGGATGATGTGTTGAAAACGAGAAAGCCGGTTCTGGTGAAGTTCTGGGCGCCGTGGTGCGGGTATTGCCGCGCTCTTGCACCGGCGCTGGAGTCAATTGAAAAGCAGTATGAGAATCTGATTTCTGTGGGGCGTATCAATTTTGATACGGAAACAGCTGTGGCGCGCAGATATAACATTCATAAGCTGCCGACTCTGCTGCTGTTTATCAACGGAGCCGTGGCTGGATTCCTGATCGATCCTTCTTCTGAGAAGGAGATCGACGCATTTTTAAAGAAAATGCTCGGACTGAATGTAGGAGGTCTGTATGGCAAACATGTATGATATTGTGATCATCGGCGGCGGCCCCGGCGGGTATTCGGCTGCATTATATGCCGCGAGAGCAGGGTTGCATGTGGCTGTGATTGAGAAGCGGGCCATTGGCGGGCAGGCAATCCGAAGTGAAAATATTGAGAACTATCCGGGCTTCGACGCCGGGATCGCCGGGCTGAGCCTGAGCGAAAAAATGCAGCGCGGTGCAGAGCGGTTCGGTGCGGAAATGGTGATGGATGAGGTGCGCCGCGTACACCTGATGCAGCCAGTCAAGGTGATTGAAGCGGCGAAGCAGACCTATCAGGCACCCACCGTCATTCTGGCGACCGGTGCGCCGCCCAGAAAGCTCGGTGTGGAGGGCGAGGAGGAGATGCTGGGACGCGGTGTTCACTATTATGCCGCTTGCCGCTCTATGATGTACCGGCGAAAAACAGTTGCAGTGATCGGGGAGGGGGAGCAGGCTGCCGAGGCGGCGATGCTCCTTTCCCGCATCGCCAAGCGAGTCTGTCTGGTACATAGAGGCGACCACATGGAGATCAGTCCGGCCTATGCAGGCAAGCTGAAAATGATGCGAAACATTGAACGCTACGCGGGAAGCGAGATCCAGGCATTTTTACATGCAAACTGGGTCTCCTGTATCCGCATTCGGGAACAGCGGGGCGGTGAACTCTGGAATCTGCCATGCGACGGCGCATTTATCTGCCTCGGCGGCGTACCGGAAACAAACCTGCTTCATGGACAGATCGCGCTGGATAAACAGGGTTACATTCTCGCCAATGAAACAACCATAACCAATCTTCCGGGTGTTTTCGCGGCTGGTGACGTTCGGACGAAGCTGCTCCGGGGCATTCTGACTGCCGCAGCAGATGGTGCGGCGGCTGCACAGCAGGCGGAGCGGTATATTGTAGAAAACATCTGATCTGAAAAGCAGGGAAGGGGCGTATCCATGAAACTTACGTTCATTGGCGCAGCGCATGAGGTGACAGGAAGCTGCACGCTTCTGGATTGCTGTGGGGGAAACTTCCTGATCGACTATGGTATGGAGCAGGGAGTCAACGTTTTTGAAAACGTGCCGCTCCCGGTATTGCCCGGACAGATCGACGCGGTATTTCTGACGCACGCGCATATTGATCATTCCGGTATGCTGCCAAAGCTGTACAAGGATGGGTTCCGGGGAAAAGTCTACGCAACACGGGCAACGGAGAATCTCTGCCGGATCATGCTGATGGATACAACGTATTGAATTCACTGTTCAAAATCTTTAGCTTCAGCACAAGCTGTTTTACAGCGGACTCGTACAGATTCCGCATGACAAAGTAGCGGTGCGGGCTTTCATGAAACGGGAGAGCCGAAGATGCTGTCATATCGGCGTAACCATCCTTTGTGTCAGAATCAGCTTCCCGGCAAAATGAAACTGCAATCCGGCAAGCTCACTGCCATTTTAACACAAAAAGAAACATATGACGGAAAAACTTTGTGTTGAGAATGACGGCCGGGGCAGAGCCGTCCGTGTTGCCAAAAGGGCAAAAGGGGGCCGCCCCTGTACGGGCACAGGGGCGGCGGAGGAAGGAGCACAGCAGGCATAGGGGGAACCTGCCATAGAACGGGATGACATACAGCAGATACTGACTAGGGTGTATCTGAAAACTGTCAACGCACCCGGACAGCGGGCCTTTTCACGCTGCGCTGCGTCATTTTTCCTTGAAATACGTCAGTATTCCTGCGAAAAAATGTCTTGCTCAGCGCGAAAATTCCTCGCTGCCGGTCACATCACCAGTTTTCAGATACACCCTAGCATCCGCCCGCAGCCATTATCTTGTGCATTGGGAAAACCAGAAGATCAAAGCTATGAGATCGGAGGAGAAGGGATGTTCCCGCTGTCTCCAAGGGTGTTGCATTCGTGGTTCCCCTGTATCTATATTATATAGGAGAAAGAAGGCTTTGGCAAGACTTATTTAATATAAAGTCTTAATATTATTTCTGGCGGAGACAAAAAAGTGGCAACACAGGGGAAGAGGTTCTTATGTAAACAACAAGACTGGAGGCGGCTTATGAAAAGACGAATCATTACAACCGTAACCGTTTGTGTATTTCTGGCACTTGTGCTGGCGGTGCGGCTCTCTGACAGAGAAAAAAACGACAATAGTATTCCATCCAAAGAAACCGTGGCCGCGTATATTCTGGAAAAGGGTGAGCAATATGCGGCAGAGCAGCTGCGAGGACAGGACAGGAACAGTGTCCGCCGTAGCTGGGGAGACCCGGATGCCATGCCGTCCGGGATCTGGGCAGATGTGTGGGACCTTGATGCGGACACAACGCTGCTTGTATTTTATGATGCAGAAAACAAAGACACGGTAGAGCGTGTTGTGCTCGGGCAAAAGGGAGGATAGTAAATAAGCGGGTTCATTTTTGTAGAAAACCACATAAATTGATAATAATTTATTATGGTAAACATAAACGAGGAGGACGAACAATGACAAAACGAACGCTCTCCGTCTGTCTTGCGTTTGTGCTGCTGCTCGGCACACTTGTCGGGTGCAGCAAAAACGAAACAAAGACAGACAATTCAGGCCAGAATACACAGCAGGAGACGATACCGGAGCTAGCGTCTCAATACGCCTATCAACCGCAGTATTTTGATCTGCCGGAACCGATCCAGTGGATCAGCCGGAGCTGCGTTTCGGGCAGTACACTTTATTTTACTGCCAGTATTCTCAGCGGACAGGATACCTACATTGACAAAGACGGCAATGAGGTTTCTTATGACACCTATTCCGAGGGTCTTTTCCGGTTTGAACCTGACAGCGGAGAATGCGTACAGCTCGTCAACTACGTTGACAAGCCTGATGTGGAAGATCTGGACGATGGTACACAGATTTTCCGCAGCAGCAACAGCAGCGCCCAGATCCATGCCCTCGCGGCCGGCACAGACGGCACGCTCTGGATCTACCGCCGGACAGACCTTTACACGGATGACGGCGAGATGGGGCCCTCCCTTTCGGAGCTCATCCAGCTGGATGCGCATGGCACGCTGCTTCGCACCATCATCCCCGCAAACGAGGAAGATCCGAACAGCACAGGAGACTGGGGCTATTCGTACCTTGACACCCTGCTCTCCGATGATAAGGGCTATGTCTATACTTACGATTATCAGACAGTCAATGTTTATGGGCCGGATGGCAGCTTCGTTTTCAGCAAATCCGCTGACGAGCTTTCCGGCCAGCTCTGCCAGCTCTCTGCCGGTGAAGTCGGCGCACTGACTACTTACAATGACGGGAAGATGGCCTTCAAACAGCTTGACCCTGAAACGAAGAACTGGGGAAAGGAAACACCGGTCTCTTCCCGCGCATGGAGCCTGCAGCCGGGCAATGATGTCTACCGGTATTTCTTTATAGACGGCGGTAACATCTTCGGCGAACGCAAGGACACCGGCGAGGTGGAAAAGGTCGTCGACTGGCTGGCATGTGATGTGGACAGCAATACCATCGGTTACAATCGCCTCGGCTTCTTGGCTGACGGTCGCATCGCCACTGTGACCCTTGGGCACAGCTATGACGGAATGCGGGAGCGGCAGCGGATCCTGGTGCTGAGCCGCATGGATGCTGCCGATGTGCAGCAGAAAACAGAGCTGACGCTAGCCTGCTTCAGCCTTGATTATAACCTCCGCAGCCAGATCGTCAAGTTCAACCAGACCAGCACCGACTGCCGCATCGTGGTCAGGGATTATGCGGAGTATGCAGACGGCGAGGATTACTATGCCGGCCTTACCGTGTTCAACACCGAAGTTCTCGCCGGCAAGATACCGGATTTGATCGTTGGCAATATGATGCTGCCGATCCGGCAGTATGCCGCCAGGGGCATGTTGGAGAACCTCTGGCCGTATCTTGACGCCGACCCCGGCTATTCGCGCGACAAACTCATGACCCGCCCGGTCGAGGCCGCGCAGGTGGATGGAAAGCTCTATCAGCTGCCCATCAATTTTGGCATCACCACGGCAGTCGGCCTCGGCAGGATCGTCGGCGATTACACGACATGGACGCTGGCTGATGTCAAGAACGCGCTCAGCAAGCTGCCCGAAGGCGCGATGGTATTCAACCAGTATTACACCCAGTCGGAGATGCTCATGTATTGCGTCGCCATGAACGCAAAGGGCTTCATGGACTGGCAGAATGGCACCTGCAATTTCGATTCTGACGAGTTCCGCGCCCTGCTGGAGTTCGTCAAGCCGCTCCCGGCAGAGTTCAGCTGGCAGAGCGACGAAGAATATGAAAGCGACTTTACCCGCATGAAAAGCGGCAAACAGCTGCTGTATCCTATGAACCTCAACGACTTTGACAACATCTACTATACCTTTGCCGCGCTCGATCACGATATCCGGTTTGTTGGTTTCCCGCGGGAAGATGGCTCCAGCGGCAGCGCCTTTACTGCCAGCGTAACGCTCTGCATCACCACGGCCTGCAAGGATAAAGCGGGCGCCTGGGCGTTTATCCGTTCGGCGCTCTCTGAGGAATACCAGAAAAACCTCTGGAATTTCCCGATCCTGAGGTCTGCCTTTGACGCCATGGCCGGGAAAGCCATGACGCAGGAATATCAGACCGACGCCAATGGCAGCCAGGTGCTTGACGAGAATGGTGATCCGATCCCCATTTCCTCCGGTGGCATGAGCTATGGCGACGAGCCAATGATCGAGCTCTATGCTGTCACGCAGGAGCAGTACGACACCGTCATGGAGCTGATCGAGTCTACGACCAACTTTTTAGACTACGACCAGAGCGTCCTGAGCATCATTACCGAGGAAGCCGCAGGCTATCTTGCCGGTGACAGAAGCGTCGAGGAAGCCAGCCGTCTCATCCAGAGCCGCGTAAACCTCTATATTCAGGAGCAGAAGTGATGACCTGATAAAATTTCCCGCGCAGGCCGGTGTAGCTTGCGCGGGAGTTTGAACCGCAGAAAAGAACAGAAAGATGCCATGGCGGCGATCACTCATAAGCTGCGTTTGGTTCCGGCAGAGACGCCCACGCAGAAGTTCCTTTTACCAGCCCCAGCAGGGCTTCCACCGTCTTCATAAAGCAGGCAGCGTCCGCATCTGTCTGTGTATAAGCTGCCGCAGTCATATCGCCGCAGATCAGGTACTGCTCCGCATTCTTTGTGACACGGATCTCATACCAGCAATTTGGCATCACCGCGACCAACGTATCATCTGTTGTCAGCTCCTGCGAGATCATTGGCCGCCGAATATCCAGGAATCCATCCTCGCAAACAAGCGCATACAGCTCCTGCAAAAACGCTGTATCCGGTCGAAACTCCACAGAGGCGGTCCCCTCGGTGACAAGATCTCTTTGCAGCAGACCCTCCTGCGTGTCCATGATACTCTTTCGGTCGGTATCATACCACCATGTGAACCGGACTGCAAAATCCTCCGGCATGCTTTCCTGGACGACAGTCAACGGCGCATCCCTGCCGGAGTCCTCCGGCGTTTTCTGCATGGCTGCCGATGTGCAGCCGCTCAGCAGGGCCAAAAGCAGCAGCCCTGATACGATCCTCTTCATAACCAGACCCTCCTTTCTTGTTATCTATCAATATAGACGATAAAAAAGAAGAGCGGTTGCACTGTGCCGGGAAATAGAGCTGCTCCGGCAAGCTTTTGTATAGAGACATGGAAAGAAAAGAACCTATGTTGGCACCAAGGTTAGGCGCCAACATAGGCTC
>OLSB01000288.1_pt1 | contig 60362 bp, 67 predicted proteins | sample 1672071 | NCBI WGS metagenome assembly OLSB01 (sample SAMEA3136642, study PRJEB25190) | human gut metagenome | biome: human gut; feature: human-associated habitat; material: faeces | place: Austria | collected 2013
TTACATATACACGATTCATTAAATATATCTGATATAGAATTGTATTGGGTAACATATCGAGAAACCATAAAGGCGAAAAATGAGAACAAAGTATTACGATGAGATATGAAGAATCAAGATCTCTTTATGAATAACTACAAGGTAATAGTAAATCATAACAGCTATGATGAAGGCTACCATAGAGATATATTTCACGAAAATGACTTAGAGCTTTATATAGGAAATTTACCTACTGATTCTCCATTAGTATTTTTAAGTAAATATTTTAAAGGAGAAATTAAACTAAAAAATATAAAATGGAGCGATATTGAATGTGGAAATATAACATTAAATGAAAACAATATTGTTTTTTTACACTGAATAAGGTGATAAATTTAATTATGCTATAAACAATAAAAAGTTTAACCAATTAACCATTCCTCCACAAAAGTCATAAAATATACTAAGACTTTTATGGAGGAATTTTTATGGCGAAGATAATTGTTTTTAATAATGACAGCAACCGTATGGAGACATATTATAGAAATGAAAATGAACCAATGCCTTATAATACAAATAGAAGCTTATTGGTTCGAGAATTTAGAGGTTCAAGTAATAGCAATACTTTGTGGACAACAAAAAGAGCAATGCAAAGTTGGAATGCAACAAGGTATTTATATGGAAAACCAATTCCAGTAGGGTTTGCATTTAAGAGGGCCTGGGAAGGTGGGCATAGTAATCAGTCACAACACTACGCAGGTGTAGCTTTTGATGTAGGTCAAAGACTTAGCAACAGCGAAAGAAATGCTTTAAGAAACTTAGCTCAAGAATCAGGAGTGTGGTCTTATGTAGAACCAGCAAGCCTAACTCCAACTTGGGTTCATTTTGATAAACGTTTTGGCAGACCAGCTTGCTCAACAGGTGGATATCCAATTGTTAGAAGAGGAAGTATAAGCACATATGTATTAATAGCCCAAGATGATTTAAATACGTTAGGATATAGAACAGGTGGGTTAGACGGAATTTTTGGAGGAAAAACAGAAGAAGCGGTAAGAAACTACCAACGTTCAAGAGGACTATCCGCAGATGGCATTGTTGGTTGCAATACTTGGCGTTCACTTCAAGAAGACGTTGTTGGAACAGGAAGAACCAATACAACTTTAGATTAATATATTTGAATTTTTAGTAAAAATTATTTCTATAATTATCAGTTTGAAATTTTTTTACAGTCCGCCAAATCTCGTCGGAGCTTTTGTATTTATTTAAAATCGAACCCACGTTTGCGACGCCTAAAGAAGTGTTTCGGGGGTCTTCGATTTTCTCTAAATACAAAACTCCTGCGTTTGGCTTCTTTTCTTATAAAATTAAGTCTATATGGTAATTTTTTATGTTGCAAAAATCTAAAAAAGTCTTGTAAATCCAAGCATTTTATGATATTCTATAATATGTGAAAAAAGAAAGAGGAAGTGAACATTTTATGAAAGTTATTTTATTACAAGACATAAAAAATGTAGGAAGAAAAGAACAAATAATAGAAGCAAATGATGGATATGCACGAAATTATTTGTTTCCAAAAAAACTAGCAATAGAAGCTACAAAAGACAATATGCTTAAATTACAAGCAAAGAAAACATCTGAAGCAAATAAGAAAAAAGCTGAGATAGAAGCAAATAAAGAGATTGCTAAAAAAATAGAGAAAATAGAACTTACAATAAAAGCAAAAGTTGGAGAAAACAGCAAAATTTTTGGAGGAATTACATCAAAAGAAATAGCAGAAGAATTAAAAAAACAACACAAATTTGAAATAGATAGAAAAAAAATAACATTAAAAGATACAATAAAATCTCTTGGAAGATATACTGCAGAAATCAAATTTGGTGACGGAGTAAATGCAGAATTAACAATAAATGTAACAGGAGAATAAAAGCAATAAAGGAGTGAAACTAAATGGAGATAGGTAAAATTCCACCACAAGATATAGAAGCAGAACAAGCAATTTTGGGAAGCATGCTAACAGACCAAGATGCTGTTACAGATGCCGTAGAAGTACTAAAGCCAGAAGATTTTTATAGAGATGATAATAAATACATATTTGAAGCTATGAACAATCTATATGCTAAAGGAGAACCAATAGATATTATTACAGTAAAAGCAGAACTAACTTCAATGCAAAAATTCGAGGCAGTTGGTGGAATAGAATACTTAGCAACATTACCAGATAAAGTTCCACTTGTTTCAAATGCAGATAAATATATTAAAATAGTTGAAGAAAAATCTATTTTAAGAAAACTTATAAAAACAGCAGATGAAATAGAAGGGCTTGGATATGCTCAAAATGAAGATATTGACAATGTGATAGACCAAGCTGAAAAAAAGATATTTGATATAATGCAAGGTAAAAACCAAAAGGGCTATACACCAATTAAAGATGTATTAGTAGAAACATTTGCAGAACTTGAAAAATTATATAATCAAAAAGAGCCAATAACAGGTGTGCCAACAGGCTTTATAGATTTAGACTACAAAACAGCAGGTTTGCACAATTCAGATTTAATTTTAGTTGCTGCAAGACCAGCTATGGGAAAATCTGCATTCGCATTAAATATTGCAACATATGCTGCAGTAAATGCAAAGAAGCCAGTTGTAATATTCAACCTAGAAATGTCTAAATCACAGCTTGTAAACAGAATGCTTTGTAGTGAAGCAATGGTAGATAGCAACAAAATAAGAACAGGAAAAATAGATGAAGAAGACTGGGTAAAACTTGCAACAGCACTTGGACCACTTTCAGAAGCACCAATATACATAGATGATACCCCAGGAATTTCAATAGCTGAAATAAGAGCAAAATGTAGAAGGTTAAAACTAGAAAAAAACATTGGATTAATAGTAATAGATTATTTACAGCTAATACAAGGAAGTGGCAAAAAGAATTCTAGCCGTGAACAAGAAATTTCAGAAATTAGTAGGTCACTTAAAATTCTTGCAAAAGAATTAGATGTACCAGTAATTGCACTATCACAGCTATCAAGAGCGGCAGAAGCAAGACAAGACCATAGACCAATGCTTTCAGACCTTCGTGAATCTGGAGCAATAGAGCAAGATGCCGATATAGTAATGTTTCTATATAGAGATGATTACTACAACCCCGATTCAGAAAAGAAAAATATCGCAGAAGTAATACTTGCAAAACACAGAGCAGGTTCAACAGGAACAGTAGAACTATTATGGATGGGAAATTTTACAAAATTTGCAAATTGGGACAAACATAGAGAATAGGAGAATAAATGTTAAAAGAAGAAGTTTTAAAAACAATAGAAACTTATAATTTAATAGAAAAGAACGACAAAATAGTAATAGGCGTATCAGGTGGACCAGACTCGATATGCCTATTACATGTGCTTTATGGCCTAAAAGAAAGGCTTGGGATAGAAATTGTAGTAGCACATGTAAATCATATGCTAAGAGATGTAGCAGACTTAGAAACTGAGTATGTTCAAAATTTTTGTAAAAAATTAGGAATAGAATGTTATGTGAAAAAAGCAGACATATTAGAAATATCAAAAACACAGAAAAAAGGGACAGAAGAGGTTGGAAGACAAGTTAGATATGATTTCTTTGATGAAGTTGCAAAAAAAACAAATTCAAACAAAATTGCAACTGCACATAATTCAAACGATAGAGCAGAAACTGTAATTCTAAATATATTAAGAGGAAGTGGACTTTCCGGTTTAAAAGGAATAGAGCCAATTCGAGATAATAAATACATAAGACCGTTAATTAATACAGACAGACAAGATATAGAAAATTACTGCAATGATAATAAGCTAGAACCTAAATATGACAAGACAAATAACGAAAATATTTATACAAGAAATAAGGTTAGAAATACAGTAATTCCATACATAAAAAAGGAATTTAACCCCAATATCATAAAAACAATTAATAGATTATCAAGCCTTGCAACAGAAGAAAATGAATATTTGCAAGCAATTACAAAACAGGAATTTGAGAATTTGCTAATTGAAAAAACAGAAAACATCATTTTAGATTTGCATAAATTTAATTCATTAAATTTAGTAATAAAAAGAAGACTAATATTATATACTATAAATGAGGTTTTGCATACAACAAATGGAATAGAAAAAGTAAATATAGATGATATTATTAAGCTTTGCAAAAACAATATTGGTAACAAATATTTAATGCCAATAAAAGAAATAAAAGTTTATGTAAAAAAAGGCAAAATTTATTTCATAAAAACTTAGGCTTTACTATTGAAATAAAATAAGTAGTATGATATATTTATAGAATAAACAAGAGAAAAGGAAGGTAAGAAAAAATATGAAAAGTAATTTAAAAACCATTGGGATGTGGCTAATTATAGGTATTATATGCATAATACTAATATCTGCAATAATGGAAAGAGCAGAAACAAAAATGTCATATGATGAACTAGTAGTTGCAATAAACAATGAAAAAGTTGAAAGCATAAAACTCGAGGCAGATGGTAACAAGGCTTATGTTATGCTAAAGAATAACAACATTGAAAAAGAGGTAAACATTCCAAGTATAGATGTATTCATGGCAGAAATAAGTGATGATTTAGCAAATCAAAGTTTCACTTTTGAGGAAAAATCACAATCAGCATGGGTAACAATTTTAGGACTTTTATCACCATTTGCAATAATAATAGCATTTTTCGTATTTTGGCTTTTACTATCAAGTAATGGTCAAGGTGGAGGAAATAAAACAATGTCTTTTGGAAAAAGTAGAGCAAGAGTAGTTGGAGGAGCAGAAAAGGGAAAGGTTACTTTTAAAGACGTTGCAGGCGTGGATGAAGAAAAAGAAGAATTACAAGAAATAGTTGAATTTTTAAAGGCACCAAAGAAATTTACTGATATGGGAGCAAGAATTCCAAAAGGAGTATTGCTTGTAGGACACCCAGGAACAGGTAAAACATTACTTGCAAAGGCAGTTGCAGGCGAAGCTGGAGTACCTTTCTTTATAATAAGTGGTTCAGATTTCGTAGAAATGTTTGTTGGTGTAGGTGCTTCAAGAGTTAGAGATTTATTTGAGCAAGCAAAGAGAAATGCACCATGTATAATTTTCATAGATGAAATAGATGCAGTAGGACGTCAAAGAGGAGCAGGTTTAGGAGGAGGACACGATGAAAGAGAACAAACATTAAACCAATTATTAGTTGAAATGGACGGCTTTTCAGCAAACGAAGGCGTTATCGTACTTGCTGCAACAAATAGACCAGATATATTAGATAAAGCATTATTAAGACCGGGAAGATTTGATAGACAAATAGTAGTATCAGCACCAGATGTAAAGGCAAGAGAAGAAATACTAGAAGTTCATAGTAGACAAAAGAAACTAGGAGAAGATGTAGACTTAAAGGTAATTGCAAAAAATACAGCAGGTTTCTCAGGTGCAGATCTTGAAAATGTAATGAATGAGGCTTCATTATTAGCAGCAAGAAGAAACAAACAAGAAATCAACATGCAAGATGTTGAAGATGCAATGATAAAAGTTACAATGGGACCAGAAAAGAGAAGCAGAGTAAGAAGCGAAAAAGAAAACAAACTAGTAGCATTCCATGAAGCAGGCCACGCAGTAGTAAGTCATTACTTACCAACACAAGATACAATACATCAAATATCAATAGTGCCACGAGGAATGGCTGGTGGATACACAATGTATAGACCAGATGAAGATAAAAACTTCATGTCTAAAATGGAAATGGAAGAATCTATAGTAGGGCTACTTGGAGGAAGAGTTGCAGAAAGCATAGTATTAAACGATATTTCAACAGGTGCAAGTAACGATATAGAAAGAGCATCTAAAATTGCAAGAGACATGGTAACAAAATATGGTATGAGTGATAGCTTAGGAACAATTACATTTGGTTCAGGTCAAGAAGAAGTATTCCTAGGAAGAGATTGGACACAAACAAGAAATTACAGTGAAGAAACTTCAGCAAAAATAGATGAAGAAGTTAAGAAAATAATAGATAATGGATATAACAGAGCAAAAGAAATATTAACAATGCACAGTGATAAATTACATGCGGTAGCTAATCTATTATTAGAAAAAGAAAAAGTAGATGGCGAAGAATTCGCAGCAATATTTGCAGATTAATAAAAAATTAAAACTAGGAGAAATCCTAGTTTTTTATTTCGACTTTTTAGACAAAATATATTGACATTTTGAAAATACAATAGTATAATACAAAACAAGAAGTTTGAACAAAGCAGAGTGTGGGTGTCGCTTTCCTTTTGAAAGGAGGCGATGCGTATGTTATTAGAACAAGTTTATCTACTATTTATATACATACTTTTTATTGAACTTGCAATAGTAGCGATTGTCGCTGTTGCCTTATTTGTAGCACTAGTTGTTACAATAAGAAAAATGGACAGTCAAAAAAACACATCTCTGCCTGACCGCTAGAGATGTATTCATTATTAAAATAACCTTTTAGCGGCACGCCACACTTTGTGGTTGTTCGCTTCTATAATTATTATAATACTTGAATAAAAAAAAGTCAACATTTTTGACAAAAAAACATTATTTGATTTTGCTGTGGTAAAACTTAGCTGTTTTCTTAAAAAACCACAAAAAAAGTATTGCTATTATGTAAAGAATGTGATAAGATATTATGTATGTTTTAAAGGAAAGCGAGTGTATATATTATGAAAAAAGTAGAACAAAATTTTAATTTTATCAATATGGAACATGATGTTATGAAGTTTTGGGAAGATGAAAAATGTTTCCAAGCACTTTTAGAAAAGAACAAAGATGGAAAAAAATTCAGGTTTTTAGATGGACCAATTACAGCAAATAACCCAATGGGAATTCACCATGCTTGGGGAAGAACTTTAAAAGATATATACATACGTTACAAGGGAATGAATGGATATACATCACATTATAGAAATGGCTTTGATGGACAAGGTCTTTGGATAGAAGTTGAAGTTGAAAAAGAGTTAGGCTTTAACGATAAAAAAGATATTGAAAAATATGGGTTAGAGAACTTTACTAAAAAATGTTTAGCACGTGTTGACCATTTTTCAAAAACAATTACAGAACAATCTAAAAGATTAGGACAATGGATGGATTGGGATAATTCATATTACACAAATACAGCAGAAAACATTACTGCAATATGGCATTTCTTAAAGAAATGTGACGAATTAGGAATGATAGAAAGGTCATTCAGACCAATGCCATGGTGCCCAAGATGTGGAACATCTTTATCAGAACACGAAATGGCTGGTTCATATAAACAAATGGTACATAAATCAGTGTTTTTCAAACTACCATTAATAGGAACAGATAGCAAAATAGTAGTTTGGACAACAACTCCATGGACACTATCTTCAAACGTAGCATTAGCAGTTAACCCAGAAATTGATTATGTTAAAGTTAAAGTAAAATCAGATGATAAATTCTTAATAATGGATAAAAATGCTTTAAAAATTTTAGGAGACGACAAAATAGAAGTTGTAGATAGCTTCAAAGGTGAAAAATTAGTTGGCTTAAAATATGAAACATGTTTCCCAGAAATGGAAAAACAAAAAGAAATAGACCATAGAGTAGTTGCATGGGAAGATGTTTCTTCAGAAGATGGTACAGGTGTTGTACACATTGCTCCAGGTTGTGGTGCTGAAGACTTTGAACTTGGAAAAAGAGAAGGCTTAGATGTTGTAGTTCCAATAGATGATGAAGGCGTAATACTAGATGGCTTTGGCTTTATGACAGGACACAATACAAAAGAAGTTGCAGAACTTGTATTTGAAGAATTAAAGAAAAGAGATAAATTATATAAAGTAGAAGAACACGAACACAGCTACCCAGTATGTTGGAGATGTAAGAGCGAAGTAGTATTTAAAGCAGTTCAAGAATGGCACATTAACAGTGATAAAATAAGACCAAAACTTATAGAAGCTGCAAGACAAGTTAAATGGACACCAGACTTTGCAGGAAAGAGAATGGAAGATTGGCTAAATAATATGGGCAACTGGGCAATTTCAAGAAAGAGATTTTATGGTTTACCACTTCCAATATATCCTTGTGAAGAATGTGGAAAAGTTACAGTTGTAGGTTCAAGAGAAGAATTAAAAACATTAGCAGTTGACCCTAAAAAAGTAGATGAATTACCAGATTTACATAGACCTTGGATAGATGGAATAGAAATAGTTTGCCCACATTGTGGAAAACACGTTCAAAGAATAAAAGATGTTGGAGACTGTTGGCTAGATGCTGGTATAGTACCATTTTCAACACTAAAATATTTTACAGATAAAGAATACTGGAAACAATATTTCCCAGCAGAATGGGTAACAGAAATGAAAGAACAAATAAGATTATGGTTCTATTCATTACTATTCATGTCTGTTGTATTAGAGGGTAGAGCACCTTATGAATCTGTACTTACATATAGTGCAGTTATCAAAGAAGATGGTGGAAAATTCTCTAAATCTGGCTATATGATTAAATTTGATGAAGCAGCAGAAAAAATAGGAGCAGACCCAATAAGATATCTATATGCAGGAGCACAAGTAAATAATGATGTTAGATTTGGCTTCAACCTAGGAGATGAATCAAGAAGAAAATTATTAAACTTCTGGAATATATATGTATTCTTCAATACTTATGCAATACTAGATATGCCAAATTTAAAAGACTACAAATTAGACATGTCTAAACTACAAAAAACAGATAAATGGCTACTTGCAAGATTAAACAAATTCCTAGAAGTAGCAAGAAAATCAATGGATAGTTATCAAGTTCAAAACTTAGTAAAAGAATTTGAAATATTTGTTGATGATATCTCAAACTTCTATGTAAGAGTAAACAGAAAGAGATTCTGGAAAATTGGTGAAGATAGTGATAAAACACTTTGCTATTATTTACTATATACAACTATCAAAAAAATGTCTCAAGCAGTTGCACCAATAATACCATTTATGACAGAAGAAATCTGGCAAAACATGGTAAGAAGCTTTGAACCAAACGAAGTAAAATCAATACATTTAAGTGATTACCCAGCTCCAACACCAGAATTTGAAAATGAAGAAATTCTAAAAGAAGTTGAAGAAATAAGAAAAGTAATTGCACTTGGCTTAATGCTAAGAAATGAAAAACAACTAAAAGTTAGACAACCATTAAACACAATGTATATTTCAAGTGAAAAAGATATTGAAAAATCAATAAGAGACTTTGAACCAATAATCAAAGAAGAACTAAATGTAAAAACAATAGACTTAATAAAAGATGAATCAATATTAAATGACGAATATTTAATGGTAAACTTCAAAGTTGCAGGAAGAATGTTAAAAGAAAAAATTCAAGATTTCAAAGCAAAAATAGAAGGTTTATCAGATGAAGAAATGAAAGAATTAGTATCAAAATTCAATGATGAAAAAAATAGCGAAATAGAAGTACCAGGCTTTGGAACATTTGAAAAGGACGTATTTTTAAAGAACATGAGACCAAAAGCACACATAGTTGTAATAAAAGAAGGCGACTACACAATAGCGCTAGATACTATACTAACAGAAGAGTTGATTGTAGAAGGAATGTATAGAGATTTAGTAAGAACACTACAAGTATTAAGAAAAGATGCAGGTCTAAAAGTAGAACAACGCATAACATTAAGCTTACAAACAGAAGGAAAATTAATGCAAAAAGTTCTAGAAGAATACCTAGAAAAAATAACTCAAGATACATTAACTGAGAAATTTGTAAAAACACCAATAGAAAACGACATTGAAAAAGAAATTGAAATCAATGGCGAAAAGGTAACAGTACAAATTAAAGGAATGTAAATAAAACAAAAAGCAAAGTGAAAAACACTTTGCTTTTTTGCCATAGAACTATTGCTTTTTGACAAAATGTATTATATAATACACCTAATTCCACGAAGGAAGGAGGTGGAAGTATGAATTCAAGTGAGCTAATTGCCTTTTTAGTACTATGCGTAATAGTACTATGCAAAGGCAACCACGACAATGACTAGTATGAAAATACATAGTAAAACCAGAGTTTCTGCAAAAACTCTGGTTTTTTATAGTGGAATTATTTCCAACAAATGAGCTAACCACTGTAATCACGACATCACAGCTGTTACATAAATATATTACTACAATTTTTCTAAAATGTCAATATTTTTCAAAAAAATGTGATATAATAGATGCTAAAAGGAGGAGTTATTATGAAAGAATATATTATAAATGTTGAAGGAATGGCATGTTCTGGTTGCGAAAAAAGAATAATAAACGTACTTAGTCAAATGCCAGAAGTAAAGAAAGTTACAGCAGACCACAATACAGGAAAGGTTGTAATTGAAGCAGAAAATCTTGATGAAAATACAGCAAAAGAAAAAATAAATGATTTAGGTTTTAAAGCAATATAATAATTTAAAAATTAGTTAAAGCCAGAGTATTAAAAAGTAATACTCTGGCTTTTAAAATAATAAAAAGTGCTAAAATTAATCTTGACAATATTAAGTTATTATGATATTCTAAACTTCCAAAACGGATAAATACGTTTTGGAAGTTATAAAAATAGGAGGGTATAAAATGGAATTAAAAGGATCAAAAACAGAAAAAAACTTAATGGAAGCATTTGCTGGGGAATCTCAAGCAAGAAATAAATATACATATTTTGCATCTAAAGCAAAAAAGGAAGGATATGAGCAAATTGCAGCAATATTCCAAGAAACAGCAGATAACGAAAAAGAACATGCTAAAATGTGGTTTAAATTATTACATGATGGAGAAGCTCCATCAACAGTAGAAAACTTAAAAGCTGCAGCTGAAGGAGAAAACTTCGAATGGACAGATATGTATGAAAGAATGGCAAAAGAAGCTAAAGAAGAAGGCTTTGACAGAATAGCATACTTATTTAGTGCTGTTGCTAAAATTGAAAAAGAGCATGAAGAAAGATATAAAAAATTATTAGAAAATGTAGAAAATGGGTTAGTATTTTCAAAAGATGGAGATAGAATTTGGAAATGTAGAAATTGTGGACATATAGTAATAGGAAAATCAGCTCCAGAAGTATGTCCAGTATGTAATCATCCAAAAGCATATTTTGAAATAAAGGCAGAGAATTATTAATGCAAAATGGTATTGCATTTTGTAATATTTTATTATAGAATAAAAAAGTAAAGAAAAACAAAGGAGGAAAAATTATGAACTTAGTAACAGCTGTAAGCCCTGTGGCTGTATATATATATATATATCGTAAGTTCATTAGTAAATAAAACAAACATATTCTCATATGCTTTATTAAAGTTGCACGCAGGAGGCGGATAAGTCCGTCTCTTTTTGCCATGCATTTTTAGTGATCTTGTACGGAACACTTTAGAAAAATTATTTTTGTGTTGACAAATAAAGATTAGATAGATTATAATTACGATAGCAATATAAAAAATAACTATAAGAGTACTTTGAAAAAAAGTGAATATTTTTGTATAGAAAATATAAAAATAACAACAAATGATAGGTTAAAAATAAACAAATAGGGGGAATTTTTTTATGAAAAAAGAATTTGAACAAAACAAAGGTATAACGTTAATTGCATTAATTATAACCATAATAATTCTTCTGATTTTAGTAAGAGTAAGCGTAAACTTACTTATTAAAGGAGATTTATTTGGTAGTGCAGAAAAAGCAGTAAATGGTACAAATGCGAAAGTTGAAGAACAACAAACGAGAGTAGACGAATTAATGGGAGAATTAGAAAGAGTAGAGTCACAGAAAGCAGCTCATAATTGGCAATACACAGATAGCACAAGAGCAAGAATAAGATGTACATGCACAAGATGTAAAGCTTTCAATGATGGAGACAGCACAGGAAGAACATTAAGCATAGGGCAACAAATAGGAGAGACAGAAAGTAAAACAGCAAGTACAAGTATAACATCAGCAAAGAGTGGATATGAATCAGATCAAACATTAACTTTAAACGTAGAAGAAACCAAATGGGTAGTGTTTGGATACGAGGATAAAGATAAAGATGGACTAAATGAAGTATTATTATTAACAACAGAACATCCAACAACAAATACAATATACTTTTCTGGGGCAGCAGCATATAACAATGCAGTAGATGAAATAAATAGAATGTGTAAAGAATTATATGGAACAGATGCAAGGGGAATGACAATAGAAGATGTAAATAGAGTATTAGGATATGAACCAGCAGGAGGCATGTACTATTTAAATGATACCTATAATACAACAGGCAATTTAACAACCAAACTAAAAGATTTAGGAGATATGTGGACAGCAATAACAGATTATAATACAAATAGTAAATCAGGAGTGTTCTATGATCCAAGCCATCCAGAGGGAATAAGCGATAGTGGAGCAGTTTTAGGAGAATATGAATTAAATGGATATGGGTATGTAATTGATTCAACATTAAATGCACGAACAGGAGTACCACAAGTATCAAGTGAAATTTCAGCAACGGCCAAAGCAATGATATTTGGAAATAGCAAAACGAATTATGGATATTTGCTGGCTTCTCGTGGGGTCATTGCGAATTCGAATTATGCTGGCTTTGGCCCAGGCAGCGTGTTCCGTGGTTTTGCGAGCTCTTGCAGCAACTTGTTCGTTTCGGATGGCGATGCGCACGACGACGGCTTGTGCTTTCGTCCTCTAGTTTCTCTAACATCTGAAATCCCAGTTGCAGGCCAAATTTTAGATTTTTCTGGTAAATTTGGAGGAAAAGTATTGCAATAATTTTCAGCTCATCCCAAGCCGGACCTCAGGTCGGCTTGGGATTTGGGGTGTTAAGCAAAACTAAGCCAGAAGTGTAAATGGAGGAAGAGTTGAATTTGGTGATTTTTAGAATAAAGTGTATAAGGCAATGGTATGAAAAACCATTGCTTTTTTTATTTGCAAAATATACCCCAAAAATATTGAATATTAAAACATCATATGATATAATCAAAAAAAATTAGGACTTAGGGGAATAGCACTTTGAGGGCAAAGGATGTGAAAAACTATGGAAGAGTTATATAGTAAAAATTCGAATGAGGAATTGATTGAAATGTACAGGAAGAATAAAGATTTTATTAGTTTTATTGAGAAAGAAATTAAAAATTCAGAAAAAACGTTGGAGGAAAAATGAGAAATTTAGATGAGTTTGTTTCAGATGTAAATTTGAAAAAAGAAATTTTAGAAACCATGCCAAAAAATAATGTAAGAGACCTTAAAGCATATATATCAAAATTGCAAGAAAATTTAAGCATTGCACAAGAAGAACAAGCAGCTTTAGAAGACGAGATAAAGAAAAGATATAAAAAAATAAGAGGACCTAAGATTAGCGATGAACTAAAAAATATGATGCAAAGACTAGAAAATAGTGAAGGCGTATTATATTTATTAAACGAAATGGATACCTCTTATGAAAAAATGAATTTAGATAAAGCTCTCTTTAATTTAAACCATTATTACTCTAAAAATCTTGAAATGGTAAATGATACAATCTTATACTGCATAAAAAAATTCGAAGAAGTAGGAGTAAAACTTGAACTTAAAGATTTTAATTATAGTGAATATGTTAAAGAGTATTTAAAAGTATTCTTTGCAGAAATGGAAAAGGGCACTATAAATTCTAATAAAACTAAAAATAAATTTGATGAAATATACTGGAAATGCCCAAATCTCATTATTCACATAGTTCTAAACATTAAGTATTTATATCTAAGGAAAGAGAAAGAAATTGATAAATATTTTAAAAACCAAAAAACAAATTTAATTAAAAATTTTACAGCTAAAGACATTATAGAAAGAACATTTGAATTATCAAGACAAGTGGATGAATATATAAGTAATAGCAAAGAAATTATAACAAACAAACTGCTAGATGGAGAACTTAATATTAAAGATTACAGCGAAAAGAATATAACAGATTGCTATTTGAAATTTATAGATGAAGATGATTTAAACTTAAATAACGAAGAAAAAATAAACGAAACAGACAAAGGTCTTGATAAATTATTAAATAGTTTATGCGAATATAAAATGTATTTGGAAAGCAAGTTTATCGTAGATGATATTGTTAAAATCTACAATGAAAAAGAAAAATATAAGAATGCTTATGCAAATACTTTAAAAGAAATAAACAAAAAAGAAAAGAAAAGAATTAGTCTAAATAGCAAACTAGAAAAGAATGGTTTGTTTAATAAATCAAAAGATAAAATAAGAAATGAAAGAGATTTAATAATTGATGAACTAACAAAACTTCATAAAGACCTAGAACAAAACAAAGTTTACAATACTATATTAGAAAAGCTAGATGATAATTCAAATATAAAAGAAGCGTTAATGTTAGCAAATTCATTTTATAGATATACATTCTTGTGTATTTGTGAAAAATTTAAAGGAATAGAAGAAAACGATATAGAGGAAAAAATTCAAAACCTGGAAGCATTTATAAACTATCCATATTGTACAATTATAAATAACGTAAAAATGACAGAAAACAAAGAAATTTGGATGATAATTAAAGATAGATATAAATTATTAAACATTAATATTGAAAAAGAAGACCTAGAACTAGATAACATAGATCCTCTTATAAATACAATAAAAGTAATTATGCAAGCACACAATATTCGTAAAAACAAAATAGATTTAAACAAAATAGAGTGTGGAATAGAGTTCAAAAAAATATTAAATATATAAATGGAGAGCATATTAAATGATAAGAGTCAATCGAAAAAAGATAGCAATAATTAGCTTGTTATTTTTAATAATAGTAATTGAATTATTAGCTCTAGGGCTTTCGAGTGCTGAAAAAACTAAAGAAATCAATATGAAAATTATTGATAGTCAGGGGAAACTAGAAGATTTCTCTGTTACAATAAATGCTTTTGATGGTGGAAAAAGCGGATATTATATTACTTTACCAGAAAGGGTAAATAGTATTTTGGTAAAGAATTATCTTATTTCCAAAAAAGAAATTATTACAGATGAAGAAACTGTAAAAAATATAACAACAGAGAATTTAGTACAGAGTTATAACATAGAAGAAGATGTAAATGTTGACAATAACAATACACAAAACACAACCAATACAACTGAGGAAATATTACAAATTGTGAAAATGCAAGCAGGAGATAGAGTATACCTAACAAAAGAGGAACTTGAAAACACTGAAATTACTATAAAAGTAGAATATGATTTAAAAGAAATTGCAGAAGAAACTCTATATAATAATAGAATTTCATTAGAAGCAGAAAAAGAGATAAAGCTTGAAATACAAGGCTATTTGCCAACAACTGTAAAAATTAAAAATAAGGAAATTAATGAAGAAATTGGAGCATTAATTTCAAAAGAAATAAACCAAAGCGAAGTAACAATTGTTGATGTATATAACTTAGAATTGTTAAGAGATGAAAAAGCATATGAAATTACAGACGAAAACAGCATACAGATAATTTTAAGTAAGCTAGATGCAACAAAAAAATATAAGATATATAAATGGACCAATAACAAAGTACAGGAAATTACAGAAATAACAAAACTTGAAAATACAATTTCCTTTATGAATAGTAAGTTAGAGCCAATTATAGTATGCACAAAAAATGAAAGAGATACAATTAATTCAATAAATTTAACAGACTATTTACCGAAGTTACTTGCCAATAAAAGTTTATTTGGAACACAAGCTCTTAGCACATGGGATGGTAATGTTTCAAGTGGTTTTAAATTTGGCGATGGAACAGAAAGTAACCCATACTTAATATCAACAGGAGATGAATTAGCATATCTAGCTGGGCAAGTAAATGCAGGAACAACATATCAAGGAAATTATTTTCAAATAGCAGCAGATATAGATATTAATGGCAAAACGTGGACTCCAATTGGAAATACAAATAATTCATTTAGAGGAGTTTTGGATGGTGCAGGTCATACAATAGCAAATGCAGTAATTAATATTACAAGCGAAAATAATAATATTGAAACCTATGGCTTTTTTGGAACAATAGGTGGAGGAAACTCAGAAACAATAATAAAAAATATTGAATTTAATAATATTAAAGTGGATTTTAATGTTACAAGAGAGATAAATTCAAATAATTATGGATACAAAATAGGAATTGTTGCAGGGGCAATATATAATAATGCTGGAATAAAAAATGTTTCAGTAAAAAATAGCCAAATAATTCATAATGGCACATTAACCGCAATATATAATCAAAGTTGGAGTAATACAACATATTATGCACCAATACTTTTTGTTGGAGGAATTGCAGGAGATGCAGTTTATAGCTCAACAAATGAAAACACATCAGGAACATATAATATCGATTATTGTTATTCAGATGTGGATATTAGCTTAAATGTAAATACAGATAATACAGGATGGGGCTGGGGAAGTACTACACCTATATTATGTTTAGGGCAAATAAATATAGGAGGAATTATAGGAAGAATAAGAAGACAAAATACTTGGCCAACAAATAGTTTATATTCAGGAACAATTACAGCTTCAAACTCAAACTATACAAATGGTTTAGTAGGACCAATATTTGGTGCAGATAGAAATACAACAGGATATAACTCTACAACAAATATGAATAATATTTGGAATGGGGATAACAGAAATTCATATACAATGAACAGTTATTATAATAACTACAATGTATATGGAACAACATTTACAAGTAGTGTAATATCAGGAAATGCAGGAACAAACATACAATATAGAAGAAATACAAATAGTAGTAACATAGGCTATGTGCAGGGTGTAAACAAGGGAATTTATACAAATAGCATCAGTTCAAGACTAGATACATTCAATCAATCTAATCAAAATGTTTCATGGAAATATGCAAGTAATGAATTGGCACTTATTCCAAGAATTTCAGCTACAGCAGTTGAAACGGCAGAAAATGTATATACAATAGAAATTGATGACCCATATAATACAGGAACATATACATACACTTGGTATATAAATGGTCAAAAAGATGACACCGTAACTGGAAATATAGGACCAACACTTGAACCAAACTTTGAAACTGGCTATGATGTTGATGTTGTGGTTTTTGATGGAAAATACTATGCTATAGCTAGTTACTCAATTCCAAGATTGACAATTGATATAGGCTTTAATATTAATGAAGCAAATGATTCTGTAACAGCTTATTTAACAGGAACAGCCTTACCATATGCAAACATGGAAGATTATACATACCAATGGTATAAGATAGATATAATAGGAGAAGAAACAAAAATTGAAGGAGCAAATAGTTTAACACTTACAGGACTAGAAGATGGAGTGGAGTACAAGTTAATTGCAACCAATAATGCTAATTCAAAGTTATCAGCTCAAAATACTTTCTTATATGGTCAAAGAAATGTAATATATGTGAGTTATAATTATGGAAATGATTATAATGATGGTTACACACCAGAAACCCCAGTAAGAACACTTTCAACCGCATATTCAAAATTAAGTAGAACAGGAACTCGAAATGAAAATGTAATAGTAATGATGGGAAATTACACGGAATATTCATTTTTTAATAGTCAAACATCATCAACATATGCTAAAAATGTCACAATTACTGGAAAATATGGTGGAGTTGATTATAATGCAAATTGGACATTTGGAACTAGCAACAGTAGTAACTTTTTCAGGTTTTTAACAGCGGATTTAAGTATTATGTATATGACACTTAATGGAAATAGAGGCTCAATGTATTTAATTTGTCAAGGACATAGCTTTACAGTTGGCGAACAAGTAACAATGAATAATTATGCAACGGCTAACTCAAATCAAGGATTACTTGGAAACAGAGCACCCGCATTTCACCTTTTTGCTGGATGGTATCAATATAATAGAACAAGACTTCCAAACAATGACTGTGAAATAATTATAAAAAGCGGAAGTTATGGAAGAATAATTTTGGGAGGAACACCAGGAACTTCTAGTGGGCAAGGTCAAACAACATCACATGACTTTATGGGTTCATCAAGAGATGATTCCTTCAGAGTAAAAATAGAAGTAAACATTCAAAACAGTACAACACCAAGTAACTATGATTACGATATAAATCTATTAACAGGTGGTTCAGCTTGTGGAAATAATTATTCAATAGTAACAGAAAATATTATAAATGGAAAAGTTGGACGTTTACTTGGTGGTAGTATAGGTGACTCTGCAACAAGACCAAGATATTGGAATTACCCAGAAAATACATTCTTAGGTGAAGCTACAATAAATGTAATGGGAGGAAGCATAGAAGAACTTTATGGTGGTTGCCTAGGTAGAAATATGAGTGCAATTAACAGTAATGGTTCAGTAAATCAAAACTACACAGGGAACACATGTGATTCATATTATTATGGAACAGTAAATATTAATATAACAGGTGGCACAATTACAGGAAACATTTATGGAGCGGGAGCAGGAGGCGTTACAGGTTATAGTACAGAATCATCAGATCCATATAAATCTTATGGAGAAGAATTTGATACTTCTGTAAATATCAATATTTCAAATGGCACAATAGGTGGAAACATATATGGTGGTGGATATGGATACACAGAATACCTAAATGCAAATGTTACTGCAACAGATGGTGGAGCACTATATGGAGAAAGCAATATTATAATTACAGGTTCTCCAACAATTGAAGGAAGTATCTACGGTGCAGGTTGTGGTTATAATTACAGAAGTAGACAAAACCTTGCACAAATGACAGGAGCTTCAAATATAAAAATTGATGGAACTCCAACAATTATTGGACAAGTATATGGAGCTGGAGCAGGAATTTCAGGTTATAATGAAATGGCAAAATTACTAGGAACATCAAACATAATCCTTCAAGCAAATTCAAATTTTGAAATATACGGAGGAGGCAATATTGCAAAACTTGAGGGAACAAGCACAATTAATATAAATAGCGGAACACATACAGGAGATATATATGGTGGAGGAAATATAGGAATACTTGATGGAACTTCATACATATACATAAATTCAGGAACACAAACCAGAGTATTTGGTGGAGGAAATAAAGCAACAGCAACAGAAACAAAAGTATATATAAAAGGTGGCACTAACACAGAAGTTTATGGCGGCGGTAACGAAGCAGAAGTTACTACAACAAGTGTATATATTGATGCAGGAAATTCAAACAATGTATATGGAGGAGGTAATCAAGCAGCTGTTGGAGTACCAAATGTATTTTTAAAGGGTGGACAGACAGAAAATATATATGGTGGTTCAAATAAAAGTGGAAACATAGAAAATACAAATGTTACAACAACAAGTGGAATAGCAACAAATATATATGGTGGAAATAATCAAGGTGGAACAGTTACAAATTCTCATGTAATACTAAATGGCGGCACTATAACAGATGCCTATGGAGGAAATAACCAAGGAGGAATAACTGAAAACAGTAATATAACAGCAAAATCAGGTAATATACAAAATATGTATGGTGGTGGCAATGAAGCAGAAACAGGCATAACAAATGTAATAATAGAAGATGGTAATATTAATAATACTTTTGGTGGAGGAAATAAAGCTGAGTCAACTACAACAAATGTTCAAATGATTGGAGGATATAGTGAAAACATATTTGGAGGTGGAAATGAGGCAGGTGTTCAAAATGCAAACATAGAATTAAAAAATGGTATTTCACAAAATGTGTTTGGAGGCTCAAACGTGAGCCGGAAATGTTATAAAGAGTAATATAAAAACAGTAACAGATCTAAACAATAATACACAAGAAGGGACAAACATTAGCTCAAATGCTCAAGTAAATAATATTTATGGTGGTAATAACTTGGGTGGAGTTACAAATGATCCTAATATAGAAATTAATGGTGGAACAATAGGAAATATATATGGAGGAGGAAACCAAGCCTCAGTTCCAAAAACAACAGTGTTAATAAAAACTGGAAATATTCAAAATATATACGGAGGAGGAAATCAAGCCTCAGTAAATAACAATACAAAAGTAGAAATCTTTGGAGGAAATATTAGCAACAATATATATGGAGGTGGAAATGAAGGGACAGTAATAGGGAATACTGATGTTAATATAAAAAATGCAACTATTTTAGGAAGTGCATATGCTGGAGGAAATGGAGCAACAGCAGTTGTGTACGGTAATGCCAATATAATAGTTCAAGGAAATACAATAATTGGAACAGAAGGCGATAATGTAATAGCACAAAGAGGTTCAGTATTTGGTGGAGGAAATGCAGCAGCTACAGGAGATACTGCTACAAACAACTCTACAAGTACAGTAAACATCGTAGGTGGAACTATATATGGAAACGTATATGGTGGAGCAAATACATCAGTAGTATATGGATATACAAATGTAAAAATAGGATATGATGCAGTAAATAATGAGAACTTGCAAAAAGAAAATATCTATGTAAGAGGAACTGTATTTGGTGGGGGAGAAGCAAACGCAGCAGGTTCAGAAGAATATGATTACTCATTCATAAGTGTAACAAGAGGAATTAACATGCTAATAGATGGAAATGGCTATACAAGTTTTAAAACAGAAGGAAGTATATTTGGTTCTGGTAATGCATCAAGTACAAGTGGTGAAAGTTATATTACAATTAAAAATTATGGAAAAATAGATGAACCATTAAGAAATATATCTATACAAAGAGCGACAACAGTTACACTAGATAATTCATGGATAGTTCTATCAGGAGCAACAGATAGAACTAACGAATTTGATAAAGAAAAATTTACATTAAGTAGAATAGATGAGTTTAGACTTAAAAACAACTCAGGTATATACTTAAATTGTGGAGCAAACTTACTTAAAAAATTCACAAGCTTAGATGCAAATGATAATCTTGCAACAGCAACAATTGAAGAAGATGGAACAACAACAAGAAATGTTGATAATAGATTATATTTACTAGAAGGTAAAAATTTAAACATAGCTACAAATGAGAATGTAACAGCATTTGGTGAAGTAAATGGAATGACTTTTCTAGGCTTATATACAAATGCAAATAACCCAATTACAAGTACGGGTTTATATCACAACAGTTTTGAAAATGGGGACGAAATAACAAATGCCGGAACATTTTCAAAGAATTCATATGTTGAAGGAATGCACAAAACAAATCATGATACACATAAAGATGGTTTTTACAGTAATTATAATAATGATGGTTATATTAAAACAGATTATGTTGGAGTAACACCAGAAGAAGGCTTATCATACATATGGCTAGTTGGCGAAAAAATGGATGTTACAACATTTGAAATAAACTTGGTTGCTTCAAAATATGCAACACTGGGAACAATAGAACAACCACTAACAAATTTTGCCACACCTAACACAAGATTCCAAATAGTTGGTTTTTCATCTGGATTAAATGATGATATAACACTCGTAAATGGAAATCAAATAGAGGCAATAGCACAAGATGAAAACACAGCCAATACTATGTTTGGCTTATCTATGAAAACAGGTAAGAATGGTTGGCAATCAAATAATACAACAAACTTCTTAACAGAAAGTGGTGGTACATACCAAGGAAATAGTTTATATTTAAGTGATAACTCAACATTCACACCTACACTTCTATTTTGCCTATATCACTCACAAAACTTAAATGTATCACAGGAATTAGGAAATGTTATTATAAGATTTCAGGCAATACAACCAATAGACGAATTAAATAACTACATTTCATATATAGATATTGTAATAAATATGTCAACAGAGTTATTCCCAAATGATTACTATGAAGCCGCAATTTCACCAGGTGAAGAATTTGATCTGTTTACAACAACAGATACAAAAATAACAGATAAAAGTATTTTTTCAACATACTACTCATTATATATAAGCGATTTTACAGAAAATGATCTATTCGAAAATTATAAAACATATAATAGAGTACTTGTTTCAAGAAATGCATCAGAAGAACCATATATATTTCCAGCAAATACAAAGATTACAATGCTAGACATGGCAAGTAATAAATATTACTATTATGTTGTAACAGAGAATGATGAAACAAGTGGAAAATACATGTATAAATTTAAAGATTTTATAGAAATGGGTACACAAAATGCACAATATAATGAGGTAGAAGCATGTGACTTGTATTACAAAACAGAACAAAATCTAGTATATGAAAATTTTATTATACATGTTGATGTTAGAGAAGCTAGTTTTACGAATAATGCACTAGATAATAGTTTGTTAATAGAACTTCAAGATACAGACAACCAAACACTAATTGGTGTTTTAGGAATACAAAGGGGCACAGCTAAATATAGTGTTTACAAAAATATGGAAGCAACAATAGATGTTTCAGCAACAGCGCAAGATACAGTATATCTTGGAAAAGACATTAATTTAACAGTAACAACAGACTTTTTGCAACAAACACTAAATTCAAGCATAATTTTTGATACAGATTACTTAACATCAAAAATGGGAATAGAAATAACATTCCATGATAGCTATGGAAACCAGTTAAATAGTGATAGCTTATTTGGTATATATTTCCAATACGAAGGAGTGAACTATTATCCAAGAATTGACGGAAGTGTTAGAATTAAAATTGCAGATAAAGTATCAAATGTTCTATCTAAGATAAAAATTATTACAAAGAACAATACAACACTTGCAACAGGCGATTATAAAATAAGAGTTGAAAGCTTTGGTTCACCAGATGGAATTTACTATGGCTTAGAAACATCAGATTTAACAGAAGTAGATATAAAAATTATAAATGGAGTTTTTGGTTTAAAAGTCACAACAGATGATAATTCAAAAATTATAGATAAGACTACAGGTAAAACCATGAAAAACAACAATGCACTAGTAACAGTAGTAAACTATTCTTCAATGCTTACAGCACCTAATATAGTAGTTGAACTCCAACGAAGAAACTATAATGAAACATATTCAATGAATTATGAAACAGTGAATTTTACAGATTACTTTTCAAATCAGTATGAGGATGGTTACAAAAATAAGGAATATAAAATAATAAGTGCACCAACAAGCGAAAACTTACTATTCTTATATTTTAAAGAAAATCTAGTAACAGGGACATATAAACTAGTGTTCAAACTTTATGATGCAAATACCTATATAGGGGAGGCATATGAATATTTTGTTATAAAATAATAAGAAAGGGAAATATGAAACAATCAATAACTAAAAGAAGTAAAGGAATTTTTCTAAAAATAGTAATTTATACAGTAACAATAATAATGCTATATAATTTCCTTATAATAGGACTAACAGAGGTAACTAATAAAAGAAATAAGGGAATACTAGGTTTTAGGGCATATATAATTACGACAGAAAGCATGAAACCTAGTATAAACCCAGGAGATGTAATTGTTATTAAAGAAGTTGAAGAAAAGGACTTAAATGTTAATGATATAATAACAGTACAAACAAAAACAGGAATAAACACACATAGAATCGTAAGAATTGAACCTGATTCAGAAAAAAAGTATGTAATTAAGGGAGATAACAACAATGTGGAAGATGAGGAAACAATAGAAAAAAATCAAATTTTAGGAAAAATGATATTTAAAATACCTAGTTTGGGTAAAGTCGCCAAAACTTTGCAAGATGAAGTATATGTTATAATTATGATAATTATCCTACTTCAAATTTTCATTCACTATCAAAATACACAAGAAAAAAACAGAATAAGAAGAGAAAAAAAGGAAAAAGAGGATGAAATATTTAAAGAAAATAATAACAAAAATTTTTAAAATTATATTGCTAATACTTATTGTAGGAACTGCAATATTAAACACAGTATATTCACTTGAGAAAACTTGGGATTCAACATATATTCTAAAAATAGGACAGCTAATGTTTTATACAGAAAAAACATCAGTAATGGAACCTAATATTAAAAAACAAGACTTAATACTGATAAAAAAACAAGAAGATTATAAAGTAAACGATATAATAGTTTTTACACAAAACGGAGAAATTAAAGTAAGAAGAATTACAGGCAATAATGGAAATAACATAGAAGATAGCTATACAGCAAAAGGAGATAAAAACTTCTATAATGAACCATATGAAATCCATAAAACACAAATTAAAGGAAAGGTCATGAAAGTTTATAAAAATTTCGCCTTTTTGCTAAGATTTGCCCAGTCAAAAGTTTTATTAATTATAAATACAATTCTTTTATCTATCATTGCATATTACAGAATAAAAATTAAGATAAGAGTAAATAAAAATAGAAAAAAATAAAACAATAAAAACTTAAGATTACATTTTTGAAAACTTAAGTTTTTATTGTTTTTGAAATTGTCGGACTTATTTTAAAAATTGTTTTAAAAAAGTGAAAATCATCTAACTCGTTATATTCAAGACAAGATAAATATACATCAAGTTCATTAACAGTTTTACAAGCTGAAATAACAGCTGGGTGTAAATTATAATTAGAAAATAGCTCTAAAGCTAAGTCCATGGCCTTAAAAAATGAACCACCTTCACGATCTTTTACCAATTTAAAGGCTTCTCTAAAACGGGCTAAAGATGTGTGTTTATAGTAAGCTAATGGCTTTGTATATTCTTTGGCAATTACATCTTGAACTGTATCATAAGATTCTTCATTTTCTTCCATTGATTTTTGTATGTCTTTCAAAGTATAAGGTAAAATAACTTTATTATCAACTTCTGATATCAACAAAACATTTTCAGCAGATTCTCCATTTTGTGAAGAATTGGTATCTTCTTGATAAAAATTTGATACCACACTTTCAATATTAGTTACTTTTTTTACAACATCATCAAAGATATTAGAATATATTTTATTATAATCATTAATTCTATCTACATAATCATTATTTTCTAGAATTACTAATCCTAAAACATCACGCATATCACCGAATGGTTTGTCTACATTCATTAGACAAGTCTAGACATTCTAAAAGGTTAGAAAGATTTTTAGAAAGTTCTTGAGATTGCTCTAAAGAACAAACGATTTTTTCATTAATTAATTGTCTCAATAGCATATAGATATTGTTATTTATTTTCTCCTGAAACTTAGCATAATTTGCCAAGAATTCACGCTCGCTAGCAAGTGAAACTGCAATATCTTCTTTGTTCTCTGACAAACTTATCATTAGTATCCTCCTTGTATATTATTTCAAATAAAACAAACCATATTACCATTATAACATTAATCAAAAAAAAAACAAGAAAAAATAAAAAAAAAACGAAAAAAATATAGCAATCTATTGCTAAATCATTGCTAATATGATATATTAAAAACAAAGATTTTTTGTTTGGAGGAAAAAATGAAAAAAATAATTTGGAATGTATTTGTAGTATTATATGCAATTATTGCAATCTTTACAACAATTTGCTTACTTTCATACAACGAATACAAAGTTACAGAAATAGGAGACTATTCTCTAATTATTATAGATACTAGAGATTTAGAACCTAATTATAACAAAGGAGATCTAGTAATAGCTGATAAAAGCTATAAACTAGAAATAGGAGAAGAGGTATTCTTTTATAATACCTATAACCCAGATGTAGAAATAAATATTGCAAAAATTACAGAAAAACAAGGAACATCTGAGGCAGATGCAACATACACACTTGAAGGAAATAAAACAATAAAAGCACGGAAATATTTTAGGACCAACAAGTAAAGCAAAAACAATAAGTAAAATGGGGACAGTATTAAATGTTTTAGAATCAAAATGGGGATTTTTATTATTAATAGTATTCCCATCACTAATTGCGTTCCTTTATGAAGTAACAGAGCTATTTTCAGAGTTGAAAGATAAAAAAAGAAAAGAGTAAGAGATGAATATTAAAAAGATTTTCATATTACTTACAATAATCATGTTGTGCTTTACTATTTATAAAATAGTAAGCACATATGCATTATTTGAGACCCAATTACAAAAAAATGTTAAAGCAGATGTTGGTAAGTGGAACATTAAAGTTAATGCCGAAGATATTACTAACACTACAACACATAGCTTTACTATGAACACGTTTAAAATTAGTCAAAGTCCATATACAAAAGAAAACAAAATAGCACCTGGTATGGATGGAACGTTTGAAATAGATATTGAACCACAAGATACACAGGTTTCAATTAGATATGATATTGCAATAGACTCAACAGAGTTAACTAATCAATCAATAAAGTTGAATAGTGTTATGGAAAAAAATAACAACAATGAAATTATAAAAACTGCAGAAAATACATATACAGGAGTAATTCCTTTAGAGAAAATTAATAAAGACTATCTAGATGCAATAGAGATTTCTTTTTCTTGGGAAAATGTAGAAGAAAATAATGAAGAAGATACAAAAATAGGAACAGTTTATGCTTCAAATTTGTCAATTCCAATAACAGTTACTTTCAGCCAATATCTAGGAGAAACAATTGAAGAAAATTAGCTAGAATAGGTGAAATCCTCCATGAAAAATAATAACAAAGAAAAAAAAGTATATAAGTTTGCTTCAATAGTATTAAACATATTCTTAACTATTTCAACAATTATACTTATTGTATTAATATATAATTATGTACAAACAAAAATCTTAAAGAAAGATTATTGCAATTTTTTGGGCTATACCGCATTTAAAGTAGTAAGTGGAAGTATGGCAGACACTATCAACATAGGAGATATTGTTATTGTAAAAATTGAAAAAAACAAAGAAAATATTAATATAAATGACATAATTGTTTTTAAACAAGATGAATATATAATAACTCATAGAGTTATTAAAATTGATAGAGATAAAATTTTAACAAAAGGCGATGCAAACAATACTGAAGATAAAACTATTGAAAGAAGTCAGATAATAGGAAAAGTTACAAAAGTTTTTCCCAATATTAATACTTGGAAAAAAGTATTTACATCTCCAACGGTTCTTACTTCAATAATTATTACTGTAATTCTATTCGCAATAGCATTTTCAGTGGAAGACAATAATTTAAGGGATGATATAAAATGAAATTTAATAGAAAGAAAAGTATCATAATAGCAAAATTATTGGTAAATATACTATGCATAATATTAATTTTAATTCTTTTAGATAGAATTTATGCAAAATATAAAACACAAGCAACTTCCCAAGCAGAAATACAAGCAGCATTTTATCTCTTAAACGATGATTTCCAAAATGTAAATGTCAAACTAGACGCCTTAGAACCTAGAGATGAAGACTATATATACACATTTTCAATATCAAATAATAAAAACAATAAAAGAACGGAAACAACATTGGAATATGAACTAACTGTAGTTACAACAACAAATTTGCCTATAACATATAAATTATATAAAAATGAAGATTACAAATCGGGCACAAGTATTATTACTAATGATACTATTGTAAAGGATGAATATGGTACATTTTTTAGAATGTTAAGTACAGATAAGGAAGTGTTTACACACACAGAAGATCAAACTAATATTTATACATTAGTTATCAAGTTTCCAAAGCAATACAATAAAACTGAATATCAAGATATTATAGAAGCAATTTCAATAGAAATAGCATCAAGACAGTTAATACAAGAATAAGAAAGGATAAAAAATGAAAGACACAAAAAACGAAATAAAGCTTAAAATCAAATATATTATTATATTTTCAGTTTTAATTGCTAATACAATAGTTTTAGTGTCTATTTTTGGAAGATATGTAGTAAACAAAACTAAAGGGCATTTTGAAAGAACAAAAGCGTTCTTCTTTTATAGTGATAAATTAGAAGAAGAAAATCCATATTATCAAATAGATAACTGGTCTGGAGTTGATGATTATACAATTACAATTAATATGAACAGTTACCAAAACAACCTATTAAATATAGATTATAACATTGAGTATCAGGTATCATATACTTGTTCAGATAATGTAATATGCCAATTAACACCAGGACCATACATAATTGACTCAACAACAAATAAAGACTCATTTAATGTAATAGTTACACCGAATAGAACATTAAGGAATGGAGAAACAGCTTATGTTGAAATTACAGCAACAACATCTACTCCATATGAAGCAACACTTAAAGGAAGATTTACATTAAAGGTAGGAAAAGAGCAATTAACATACACAATAGAAGATGTTGCAAACAGACCATATTTAGAAGTTAATATAACAAATACATTATCTTATTATATTATAAAAGAAGCTTTTGGAAACTATAATGTTGGCAACCAAATTACAAGAGATGTTTATTTAAGTCTTACAAAAGATGAACAAGACAAATGCTATTCCCAAATGATTAATATAGCATTTGATCCAACAAAAATATTATTGGATATGACTGATAATGCCTATGTTAACGGAGTTTCAAGTACAACTAAAACAATAGACCGGCAAAATATATATAAATTCAATTAAATTTAAAATAGATGCATTATCTAGTAAAAAAGTTAGATTTTATAAGGTAGACGAAACAAAAGATTACACATACCCTATTGTGAACACAGAACCAATTATAACTTTCACAAGTGAGTAAAAAGGAGACAAGCTAAATGAATGTAATGATGGAATATCTTAAAATTAATAAAAGATTTATTACAAAATATATGAAACTCGTGTTATCAAATAAATATAACAGAAAAATAGCGGAAGAGTTTTATAAAACATATGTAGAAAATAGATACTCACTAATAGATGAGCAATTAGGAAAGTTAAATTTAAAAAATGAAATACTAAAATCACTAGATAATTTAAAAAAGGATCTAATAAAACAAGACAAAGAAACAAAAGATATAGTTGAACAAACAAGACTATACTACAACTATGTCTTGTATTTCGATTATGTAATTAATTCAAAAAGTATAGAAAAGATAATTCTTCAAATAGCAGGAAAAAAATATCAAGATATATGGCAAGAATATACGGAACTTGCAAGCGCTATATATGGAGAGTTTTTAATAAACCAAAAGGAAATGCAAGATTTCATAAAAGGCTTTCAAAGCAACGAATTTAAACTAGAATTTGAAAAAAGCAAGAACAGACCAGATGTAAAAAGAGCAACAATACAACAAAATATAAAATTTCCATTATTATATAGCGAATATGCTATAGCAAAAGCAATGGGAACAGAACCAATCTCAGAAGATATTCTTTTTGTTGAGTATCATCTAATTGCTAGTACAGTTATAAATGATATAATAAAAGGAAATGTTAAAAGTCAATATATTGTTAGTCTTCCAGTAACAGTATTAAGCAAAAAGCAAAAAGCAAGAAGATTACTGGAAATACTAAATAGCGAATTCATGAAATATAAGATTACATTTGAAATAAGCTACAAAAATTTCGAAAAAAACAAAGCAAAAATATATGACTTAATAAGTCAAGGATATAAATTTGCAGTTCTTATTGAAAATGAAAAGTTAAAACAAGAAAATATAAAAAGACTAGAAGTTTTTAAATACATAATAACAGATGAAAACACATCAAAAACTATAGAAAACAGCAATTCAAAAATACAAATAATTAAGTTTTAAAAACACAGAAATTAAAGAAAGGAATAAAAAATATGGGAACATTTACTAGGTTTTTGTATGATTTTTTAGCACAGTTTTTTGAAGGTTTAAGAACTATTTTTTCAGGGTTGTGGAAAGGAATAACACAACTTGCAAATATAAAAGCATATATGGAAGTAATTTCAAAATATAAAGGAGACCTTTCGATGCCAGAATGGCTAATGGTTGGTATTGCAATTTTAGCAATGCTATTAGTTTATGGTATGGCAATACTTTTAGTGGTTCTCCTAATAAAAAAGTATTTCAAATTTAGAAAAAAGGCAATTGAACAAGATAGCCTATTAGATGAAATTGCAACACTTAATAATAAGGTTGGAACACTAATGAAAGAAAAAGAAGAGATTTTAGCAATGAAAGTATCTCAACTGGGATTAAAACCAAATGAAAGTGCAACAGAGGAACCAGAAGAAGTAAAAACAGAAGAAGATGTAAATACAGGAATAAGATTTTCAAAATTAAACGAAATAGATCAAGAATTCGCAAACTATAAGATTAAAAATTATGGAAATAATTTTACTTTACCAGAATTATGTGAAAATTTTAGAAACTTTGCTGCATCAAGATTACACTTATATTATACAACACACATGATGCAACTATTTATTTCCGCTTTAGCATCAACAAAATTAGTAATTTTACAAGGTATTTCAGGAACTGGTAAAACATCACTTGCATATGCGTGGGGAAAATTTCTAAAGCACGACTCTTGTGTTGCATCAGTTCAACCATCATGGAGAGACAGAACAGAGTTGTTTGGATATTTCAATGAGTTTACAAAAAAGTTTAACGAAACGGAAGTTCTAAAAGAAATGTATATTGCAGGATATACAGATGATATTTATACTATAATACTAGATGAAATGAACATCTCCAGAGTTGAATACTATTTTGCAGAAATGTTATCAATACTAGAGATGCCAAACAAAGACGAGTGGATTGTCGAGCTAGTTCCCAATAGCTGGAAAAGTGACCCTAAAAAATTAATAGGAGGAAAATTAAAAATTCCATCAAACATATGGTATATAGGAACAATTAACAATGATGATTCTACGTTTATGGTTACTGATAAAGTCTACGATAGAGCAATGCCAATAGACATAAATGATAAAGGACAGGTTTTTGAACCAATAGATACACCACCAATGGATATAAATTACACATATTTAGACAATTTATTCAAAGAAGCTATGGAACAAAATGCCGTATCACAAGATACCTTAGATAAAATAGAAGTCATGGATAACTATGTTATACAGCATTTTAGAATAGCTTTTGGTAATCGTATTGTTGCACACATGAAAAAATTTGTGCCAGTATTCGTTGGTTGTGGCGGAGATGAAATTACAGCAGTAGATTACTTCCTTGCAAGAAAAGTACTAAGAAAATTCGAACAATTAAATATTTCATACATAAGAGACGAAATTGATCCATATATTGAATTTTTAAACAAAACATTTGGAAAAGATAAAATGAAGGAATGTATAGAATATCTTTTAAGACTTAAAAAATTAACTTAAAAATAGAAAGGTAATAAAAATGGATAATTTAAAAATTATGCAGCTTTTAGAAAGCAAGAAAGAAAAAGACAATGAAAGATTTTTAGAAAAAGTAGAATCAGAAATAGATGTAAAAACAGAAACAGAAAAAGTTACAGAAGACTTAGAATGGATTGAAATGATGGAAATTACAATACCATACTTAGACAACATTTTAAGAAACCCCAATAGATTTATTATAAATGAAGAAGAAATTGTAAAAATAGAGCTTGCAAGAAAAATAACAGTAGAAAGTATAAAACATTTATCTAAAAATACAAACCTTATACAAGACTTTAATAAAAAGACAGGAGATGTAAGACCATCTAAAATTCTTAACATTAATAAAGAAGAAAGCTATGATACATATGAAAACAGATTTATATTTAGCTTAATTCAAAACATGAAATTTTTCATTAGTCGAAAGAAAAAAGGTATAGAACTAAGAATGGCAATAAGTGAGAAAAACAACAAAATGATTGAATATACGGGAACATCTAAGATGAACGATGAAAAAGTAAATATAAGTCTGCAACTAAGTACAAGCCTTGCTGGGAAAAATGCAAATGCTTCTGTTCAAGCTTTGCAAAGAATAGAAAAGCTTGAACAAAAAATAGCAGACCTAACATATTCTGAAGTGTATAAGCTATTAGAAAAAAAGCACATGACACTTGTTACATCACCAATTAAGAAAACAAATGTCATATTAAAAAACGTAAATTTTCAATATGCGGTAAAACTCTGGAACTATATGCAAGAAAACATTGACGATAAATCAAAACATCTTATGGACAAGCAAAATTATAGTAATGATGAAAACTTAAAAAGATTGGTAGATGAGACTTTTCTTTTAGACTACCTAATAATAAAGTCGTTAGATAAAAATGAAGAAGAACTTGATGAAAAGGAAGGACTAAAAGAGCAAGTAACTAAAAAATTATTAGAAAAGATTGTATATATAAACCAAGGATTAACAGAGGAACAACTTAAAAACATGTTAACAGATACATATGCCTTAGTTAAAATTAAAAACATGGCTAATATTGGAGAAATACAAAAAATTATCAAAAGCGAAATTAATAAATATTTAAAAAGAATTAAAAATATATAAACAAAAGGAGAATAAAAATGTTTACAAAATTAAAAGACAATAAAGTATTAAGATTAATAGGAAATATATTATATACATTACTAGTAGTTTTAGTTGTTCTAATATTAATAACAGTAGTATTGCAAAGAACATCAAATAATAATCTAAGCCTTGGAGGTTTTAGGATATTTAATATAGCAACAGGAAGTATGCTTCCTAAATATGAAGTTGGAGATGTTCTAATATCTAAAACAGTTTCACCATCAGAAATTAAAAAAGAAGATGATGTTACCTATTTAGGAAAAGAAGGAACTTTTACTGGAAAGGTAGTAACTCACCAAGTAATTGATATTGAAGAAGAAAATGGAAATTATAAATTCCATACAAAAGGTTTATCAAATAATGAAGAAGATCCGATAGTTAACCAAGATCAGATAATTGGTAAAGTTGTATATAAAGTACAAACATTAAGTTACATATCAAAGCTAATTAAAAACTTATACTCTTTCTACTTTATAATTTTCATTCCAGTTGGACTAATTTTGTTTATAGAAATTAGAAGAACTTATAAAGACATTATCTCAAATAAAAAAGAAAAACAAGAGGAAAAAAAGGAGAATGATGGAGAACAAGAATAACAAGGAATTTATATTATTTAGACTTGTTAAAAAGGTAAAACTAAAAACAATAATTTTACTTATAATTTTTATTAGTTTTAACTCATATGCATGGTTTATTTATGCAACAAAAGTTTCAAGTGGTATATCTGCACACATAACCTCATGGAATGTAAGATTTAGAGCAGGAGAAGAAGAGATAACAACAAACGTTGTATTTGAAGTTGAGAAAATATACCCAGGAATGGAGCCACAGAAAAAAACACTAACAGCATATAATGAAGGTGAAATGAAAGCACTTTTAGAATATAGTATAAAAGAAGTAAGAGTATTAGGCGATTCATATAGGGTAAATAATACTTTTACAGAAGAACAGTTAATAGAAAAACTAGCAGAGTATCCATTTAAGCTAACTTTTGCAATAGATAATACAAATCTGGATGCAGAAAATGGCAGTGCAGATTTTGATATATCGCTAACATGGGAGTTTGAATCTGGAGATGACAACTTAGATACATATTGGGGAGAAAAGGCATACGAATATAATAAAAATCACCCCAACACATCAAGTATTTATGTTGAAGTAATTGTAAGTGCATCACAACATGAAGAAGAAACACTTTAAGGAGTTGCAACAGGGTTATCAGCAATTTGTGTAAATACTAAATCAACATTTAGTAAAGCACCATTTGTTACATCTAGTGTTGCAGCTGTATCTGCTGCATTATCCATATTTTCAGTTTGCGAATTATCATTCCATTTAATGTAGATTCTAATAACTCTATTAGTAATGCCACTAGAATAATAAATGTTATCTGTAATAGAATTCTGAACATCGTTAAACTGCAAAATATTTCCATTATCAATTGAATAACCAGTAGTAACAATATCTGAAACACTACTGTTTGCATTGGGAGAAATTGTTATGTTATAAGAAAAAGAAACATCAGCATCAGTGCAATCTAAAATTAAATCAAAATATCCTTCAGCTGTTGGTGCAATTATTCCCTCAGCAATATGCTCAGATCCAGGGAATATAGGTGTTATAACATTTGTTAAGGTATCTCCATTTTTTATAGAAGTATCATTAACTTTGATATTCCATCTAGCAATGGGAATATCAGTCATTTGTTGTGCTGAGGTTACATATTTAGCAAATGTATTAATAACAGCAAAAATTGATATAATTGCAGAAAACAAAGCTAATAATAAAATATATTTTCTAAATAGTTTCATAAAAACACCTACTTTATAAATTAAATTTTATCATATAAGAAAACTTAAATCAATAAAAAGGAAAAATAAAATGGGTAAAAAAGAAATCAAATTAAATTCAGAAAAAGTTAATAAAAGAGAACAAAAAATAAAGGCATTAAAATTAGGACTTTTAATAAGTGCATTATTTTTGATGATTATATATGTAATATTAAGAATAATATACGAACAAGGAGGCTTTACTGTATCGTTAGATCAAAAGTTTGCAAAAAAAAGTGGAATAATAATGTATGAAAATCCAGAAACGAAAGAAAGTCGTAGAATATTAAAAGCTGAAAAAAAGGAATATTTAGATAATATTTCTGTTAACTGGCTTCCAAACGATTTAAATGATTACCCAGGAGGAGCACACAATGGAGATAATTACATTGCATATACTTTTTACATAGAAAATCAAGGTGCAGATACAATAAACTATTGGTATACAATTTTTGTAGACGATGTTATAAGAAATGTTGATAAAGCAGTAAGAGTAATGGTGTACCAAAATGGAGAAAGAACAATATATGCAAAATTAAGCTCAAATGGAGAACCAGAAAAGGACACAGAAGCTTTTTACTCAGATGACATTGTTGCTGTAAAAGGAAGAAAAGACTTTAAAGAAGGAGAAACAGATAAGTTCACAATAGTAATTTATCTAGAAGGGGATGATCCAGACTGCATAGATGACCTAATAGGAGGACAAATGACTATGCATATGGAAATAACAGAAGAACAATTAGGTGAACAAGAAATAAGAAACAATATTCAAAATAATACGACAGAATAACCTTAAATATTACAGAAATGTTACAAAAATATTACAAAAAATACAAAATATATCATTTATATTACATTGTTGTTAAAACTATTGACGGGTAATCTTTTTAATGGTAATATATGCACATAGAATAAATAAAATAGAGGAGAAAAATTATGGAAACAAGAAAACAAAAGAGACGCAGTTTACGTCTAACACTATTGTTATTGCTATTAACAGCAATTATCCTTTTATCATCATCTTATGCATGGTTTACAGCAAACCAAACAGTTACAGTAAGCCAATTACAAGTAAATGTTGCAGCACAAAATGGTTTACAAATATCAGCTGATGGAAGTGTATTCTCAGCATTAATAGGAAAAGATGATTTAATTACAGCATCAGGAAAATATACAGATTTATTAAATCAATTACCAGTTAACTTAGCACCAGTATCAACAGGTGGAAACATAACTGATGGAAAATTAGATATGTTCTTAGGTACAGTAAATGCAAATAAAACTTCTGGTAAGTATGAATTAACAGCGACAAAAGAAACTGAAACTAATTCAACTGCAGATACTGCAACAGGTAATTTCTTAGCATTTGATATATTCCTAAAAGTTGAATCAAAAACAAATATTGAATTAACAGCAAACTCTGGAATAAAAGCAACAGGTGCAAAATCTACAGGAATTGAAAATGCAGCTCGTATAGCCTTCGTAGTACAAGGCACTAGACCAGCCGGAACAGATTTAACAATAATTCAACAAATGAATGCAGGACAAGTATATATATGGGAACCAAATTATGATACACATACACCAGCTGCAATTTCTCATGCAATAGGTAATTATAATAAAACACTTGCAGACTTTGGACTAACATCAATGCCAGCAGCAACACAAACAAATGCAGAGCAAATTTTAACTGATGGTGTTAAAGCAGAAATTACAACAGGCATTTTATTACCAGATACAACAGCAGCAGCAAATGGTACATTCTTCACCACAATAACACCAGATTACAAAACAAAATCAGATTTTGGAAAAAATGGTATAGATAAATTACCTATATTCACACTTGAACCAGGTATCACAAAAATAAGAGTATATTGTTGGATAGAAGGTCAAGATTACGACTGCGAAAACGATGCTTCAGGTGGAAACATTGCATTAGACCTACAAATAACAAGATCAGCAAATCAACCAACAGGTGGTTAATAGAAAATAAAGAGGAAACCAGAAATGGTATCCTCTTTTAGTTTTATATAAGATTATTTTTTAAATCTAATATCATCACCGAAAAATCTGTAAATATTATAATTTCCAATAAACCTTGAAGCAATTCGTTCATCATATGTATTAAATAAACCTTGCAAGTCTAAGTTTGTGGAAATAATAGTTTTAGTAATTTTCCCATTTTGGTTAAGAAGTCTTGTATTAATTATCTTATAAAGCTCAGTAAATTTCATACTATTCATTGTTTCAGTGCCCAAATCATCAATTACTAATAAATCTACAGTCAAAAGATTTTGAGAAAATGCATTATTTGAATTCTTATCAAAAAGTTCACTAATTAAGGTATCCAGCATAACAGGTGCTGTTTGGTAAAGAACAGTTTTCCCTTTGGCTAAGAGCTCTGCAACAATACAGTTAGATAAGAATGTTTTTCCAAGGCCAGTTCCACCTGAAAAAAGTAAATTCTTTTCGTTTGGGTCATCAAAGTTTTTAATGAATTTTTTAACTTCTTTGCCAATTACTTTAATGTTCTCTCTAGGAGATAAATCGGAACCATATTTTTCTTCATTAACTTCATCTGAATATAAATTCAAATTAAACTTCTTAAAGTTTTCTCTATCTAAATTTCCAATATTTGAATTATTGTATTCAATATTAAGAATTTGTTGCTTTAAACAACTACACATAACAGATTTTCCATCATCCAAAACATAACCTGTATCTTTGCACTTTGAACATTCATAGTGTGGAGATAGGTAGCTTATGTCTTTTCCATCTTTTTTTAGAATTGTTTCTCTTTCAAGTTTTAAATCATTTGCTTTGTTTTGTAGTTCAGCTATGTAAGAAGGATCAAACTTTACTAAAAGTGCTTTAGCTGTTTTTATGGCAAATGAATTAAGTTCAGCTTCTATTTCTTGCAAACGTGGAATTCTAGCATACAGTTCAGACTTTCGCTTTTCAAGGTCAGATATAGCTATCATTTGTTTTTTATCATATTCATTTAAAAGCTCTTTTAATGTGCTACTGCTTACCATGGCAAGTTATCTCCCTTCTATTACTTTTTATTTGCATATAATTCGTTTAAATTATTATAAGTTCTTTGCGTATAATTATTATAGTTAGTTTTCTTTTCAAGGTCTTTAATTGTTTTGTTTTGGGTTTTAAAATCGACCATGAATTTTTGCACTTCTTCTGGTGTTTTTAATTTTCTATCATGCCAATCGGTTAATAATTTATCAAAATAATCAAACGTTGGGTTTGCTTTTGATGTAGTTTTCTTTAATGCAAGGTTAATTACATCTAGGCTGTAACCATAATCAATAACCCATTTTTCAATATATTCTTCTTCAAATTCAGTAAAGGCAGTATAACGACCAAGTTTTTTGGCAATGGCCTTTTTAATTTTGGTCATATTATCTCGTTTTTGATAGTAGTTTTCCAAATCATTAAATGTTTTAATATTGTTCTTAGACCATGCTTCTGCAACGGTTTGAACATAGTTTTTATGAAGAGCAGATTTTCCAAAGCAGTAATCAAATAAAGAAACCATAACTTGCTCATCAAATTCATATTTTTTAAACCATAAATCTATATCACTATACCAAGATGGAGACATAATACCTTGGAAGTATTGGTTATTAATACTTTCAATAGCTTTTGCTCTATATTGGCTTTTACTGTTATTTTTAATAGCTTCTGGCGTTAGTGTTAAATTAGGTGTATAAGACTTATGAAGCTCAATTTCTTGCAAACTATTTAATGTATAACCAGTAGGCCTTTTTGTAATTGCTCCATTCTCTTCCCAAAAAGTAAGTCCAGCTTGAATAACATTAAAAGGAATATTAAGCTTCTTAGATAAATCTGTAATCTTAATGTCTTTATCGTATTTAGATAGAAAAACTAAACACAAGTATATTTTAATAAAATCTCCACTAGCTGAGGATAAATACTCAGTAAAAAAAACATCTGGTATTTCTGTGTGTGAAAATAAAATAGATTTATCCTTATAATCTAACTTCATAAAAATCTCTCCCTTTAGAATAAATATTATATCATTTTAGATGGGAGAAAACAAGAAAAAAAGTATTAAGTTAGAAAAAAATACAAAAAATCAAAAAAATGCTTGAGAACACTTGACATTTAACATAAAATATGGTAAATTATATAGGCTATGTTCTATAAGTTGGGAGCATAGCTTAAAAAACGCATCGTTAAAACCCGTAAATAAAAGTTGGAGGTGGAGCTAAAATGGCTGCAAAAGGACCTAGAGAAAATATTACATTAGAATGTACAGAATGTAAAAGAAGAAATTATATAACAAGCAAAAATAAAAGAAACAACACAGAGAGATTAGAAGTAGAAAAATATTGCAAATTCTGCAAAAAGAGAACAACACATAAAGAAACAAAATAAGGCAATAAGCTATTTTTAGGAGGAAATAAAATGGCTAACGAAAAAGAAACCAAAAACAAAAAAGAAGTGAAAAACAAAAAAAGCTTCTTCAAAGATTTCAAAGCAGAATTAAAAAAAGTTATTTGGCCAACACCAAAGCAACTTGTAAACAATACAATTGCAGTTGTAGTTATTGTAATAATTACAGCAGCTATAGTTTTTGTGTTAGATGTAGCTTTTGACTTGTTAAATAAATATGGAATTAATAATTTGAAATCACACATTAGAGGATACAATACTGTAGAAATCACAGATGACCACGACCACGACCATGACCATGATCACGATCATGAAGGTGAAGAAGAAAATGCAAGTGAAAATACTGTGAAGAATAATACGGCTGTAAAAAATAATGTAACTGCTGAAGAAGTAACAGCAAATGAATAATTATAAGGTTTTATATTACTTTAAAAAGGAGGCTCAAAATTAATGTCTCAAGTAGAAGAAAATTTAGAACCAAGATGGTATGTTGTTCATACATATTCAGGATATGAAAACAAAGTTAAAACAGACCTTGAAAAAACGGTTAAAAATAGGGAACTTGAAGATTACTTCTTTGATATTGTTGTCCCAATGGAAGAACAAATAGAAATCAAAGATGGAAAAAGAAAAGCAAACCTAAAAAAAGTTTTTCCAGGATATGTTTTAGTTAAAATGATAGTAACTGAAGAATCTTGGTATATAGTTAGAAATACTAGAGGAGTTACAGGCTTCGTTGGTTCTGGTACAGATCCAATACCTCTTACAAACGAGGAAATAAGAAGCATGGGATTTGAAACATCTGTTGTAGAAATAAACTATGATGTAGACGACTCAGTTAAAATTTTAAATGGAGCACTAGCAGGATTTATAGGTACAGTTCAAGAAATAAACAAAGAAAAAGGAAAAGTAAAAGTTCTTGTTTCAATGTTTGGTAGAGAAACACCTGTAGAATTAGAGCTTGCTCAAGTTGAAAAAGTATAAAATTTAAAAAATATAAATTATTTTGAAAGGAAGTTTTTAAAATGGCTCAAAAAGAAGTTACTAATATAGTAAAATTACAAATTGAAGCTGGAAAAGCAACACCAGCACCACCAGTAGGACCAGCTTTAGGTTCAACAGGTATAAACATTATGCAATTCACAAAAGAATTCAATGAAAAAACAGCAAATCAACCAGGTATGATAATTCCAGTTGTTATAACAGTATATTCAGACAAATCATTTACTTTTATAACAAAAGTACCACCAGTTGCTGTATTAATTAAAAAAGCAATTAAAATTGAAAAAGGTTCTGGAAAACCAAACAAAGAAAAAGTTGCAACAATTACAAACGAACAAGTAAAAGCAATTGCAGAACAAAAAATGGAAGACTTAAATGCTGCATCTGTAGAAGCTGCTATGAGAATGGTAGCTGGTACAGCTCGTTCAATGGGTGTTGTAGTTAAAGACTAAGATATATATTTAAAGTATATATAAATAATTTGGGAGGAGAAATCCGTTAAAACCAAAAGGAGGATAATATGAAAAAAGGAAAATTATATCAAGATAGCGTAAAGCTAATTGATAAAAGCAAAAATTATGATGCTAAAGAGGCTATTGAAGTATTAACAAATATGCCTAAAAGAAAATTTGATGAAACATTAGAATTACACGTAAAATTAGGTGTAGATTCTAAACAAGCTGACCAACAAGTTAGAGGAACAGTAGTTCTTCCAAATGGTACAGGTAAAACACAAAGAGTTTTAGTATTTGCAAAAGGTGATAAAGCTAAAGAAGCTGAAGCAGCTGGAGCAGACTTCGTTGGAGCTGAAGAATTAGTTCCAAAAATCGAAAAAGAAAACTGGTTCGATTATGATGTAATCGTAGCAACACCAGACATGATGGGGGTTATAGGAAGATTAGGTAAAATATTAGGACCTAAAGGATTAATGCCAAACCCAAAATCTGGAACAGTTACAATGGACGTAACAAAAGCAATAAACGAAATTAAATCTGGTAAAGTTGAATATAGATTAGATAAATCTAACATAATTCACTTAGGATTTGGTAAAGTATCTTTTGGAGCAGACAAACTATTCGAAAACTACGAAACAGTTATGGATGCTATAATAAAAGCAAAACCAGCAGCAGCAAAAGGACAATACATTAAGAGTATTGCAATTACCACAACAATGGGACCAAGCATTTACGTTGGTTAATTAAAATAAATATAGCCAAAGACAGTAGGCATTAAAATAAGTCCTACCGAGGTAAATTTTAGAGATATAAAGCTCTTGTTTGCCTTGGAGATTTGGCATTCAAGAGTTTTTAATTTTAATCTATATAAAATGTGGAGGTGAAAATAAAAAATGGCAAGCGAAAAAATTCTAAACCAAAAGAAAAAAGAAGTTGAAGAATTAGCTGAAAAATTTAAAAAAGCTAAATTAGTTCTTTTAACAGATTATAAAGGAATTAATGTTGAAGATGTAACAAAATTAAGAGCATCTTTAAGAACAACAGATACAGAATACAAAGTTATAAAAAACAATATAACAAGAAGAGCACTTGAAGCATGTGGAGTTGAAGGTCTAGAAGATCAATTATTAGGAACAACAGCAGTTATTATGGGATATGAAGATTACTTAGAACCATTAAAAGCAATCTACAATTATTCTAAAGATAACGAATTCTACAAAATAAAAGGTGGAATTATAGAAGGTAAAGTAGTTCCAGTAGAAGAATTAATCACACTAGCAAAACTTCCATCAAGGGAGACACTTATTGCACAACTTGCTGGTGCATTACTTGGAAATATTTCAAAACTTGCAGTTGCACTTAATGAAGTTGCTAAGCAAAAAGAAAACGCTTAAAATGCGTATAAAGCAGCATCTCGTGTTGTCAAACTGCGTAAAAATTTTATCGACATACTTTTGTATAGTCTCAAAAATTTTTACTTGTTTTCCTAGCGATATACTACTTTTTACACATTTTACACTACCTAATAAATAGGTAAAACTAAAACAAATAGGGTTGTGACCGACACAAAATTTAAAAAATTATTTAAAAAGGAGAGATTTTAAAATGGCAGACATTGCAAAATTATTAGAAGAAATAGATAGCTTAACAGTTATCGAATTATCAGAATTAGTAAAAGGAATAGAAGAAAAATATGGAGTATCAGCACAAGCAGTAGCAGCACCAGTAGCTGGTGGAGCAGCAGCTGCAGCTGAAGAAAAATCTTCATTTAACGTAGTATTAAAAGAAGTAGGAGCTAACAAAATAGCAGTTATAAAAGTTGTTAGAGACGCTACAGGCTTAGGCTTAAAAGAAGCTAAAGACTTAGTTGATGGAGCACCAAAAACAGTTAAAGAAGGAGCTTCAAAAGAAGACGCTGAAGCTTTAAAAGCAAAATTTGAAGAAGCAGGAGCTACAATCGAATTAGCTTAATTAATTTAAGATTTTTATTAGGGACTTAAAGTTTAAATACTTTAAGTCCTTTTTTTGAGAAAAAAGCTATCATTTAAAGCTAAAGTGTGCTATAATAAAAAAGCATGGCTATTTTTGGAAACACTGTAAATAGCCGTATACATTGCGTAATGGTAATGGCAAATTTAAAGGAGGGGAAAACTATGATAAAAATTTATAACACAAATATGATAACAGGCAGACTAGAAAGTGTTGAAGAAATTAAAAAAGGAGTATGGATAAACTTAGTAAACCCGTCCGACTCGGAAATAAAACGAGTATGTACAGAGATAAATATAGAAGAAGATTTTATTAGATATCCATTGGACTATGAAGAGCAAGCCAGAATTGATACAGAAGACGATATGACTTTGTTCGTAATAGACGTTCCAATTATAGAGGATATAAAAGATGATACAACATATACAACAATGCCACTTGGTGTAATTATTGTAAGAGACGATTTTCTAATAACAGTATCATTAAGAAAAAACAGAATTATAGATGCATTTGAGAAAGGTAGAATAAAAGGAGTCTACACATATAAGAAAACAAGGTTTTTACTACAAATATTGTACCTAAACTCTGCAAGCTACCTAGATAGCTTAAAGAAAATAAACAAAGAACAAGAAGCAACAGTATTTCTACTACAACAAAGTATGAAAAATAGAGACTTAATACAATTGTTAAACTTGCAAAACAGTTTAATATATATTACAACATCATTAAAATCAAACGAAATAGTAATGGAGAAGACTTTAAGAGGCAAAATTTTAAAAATGTATGAAGAAGATGAAGATATACTAGAAGATGCAATTATAGAGAACAAGCAAGCTATAGAAATGAGTAAAACATATAGTGACATTCTAACAAGCACAATGGATGCATATTCTTCAATCATTTCAAACAACTTAAATGGAGTTATGAAATTCTTAACCTCACTTACAATTTTAATTTCAGTACCAACATTAATTGCAAGCATTTGGGGAATGAATGTTGAGTTGCCATTTTCAAGAACGCCATATGGTTTTGTAATCTTAATAGGAATATCTCTATTTGTTGCAATAATAGCATATATATGGCTAAAAAGAAAAGATATGATTTAAGGAGAGAACAATGATAAATTCAATAGGAGTAACAGTAAGATTTGGAAAAAGAGTTTTATTTGAAGATGCAAATATTAAATTTACAAAAGGAAATTGCTATGGGCTAATTGGTGCAAATGGTGCTGGAAAATCAACCTTTTTAAAAGTATTATCTGGCGAAATTGAACCAAGTAAAGGTGAAATTGCAATAGATAAAGGAGCAAGAATTTCAGTTTTGCAACAAAATCACTTTGCATACGAAGACTATACAGTGCTAGATACAGTAATAATGGGAAACAAAAAATTATACAGTATTATGAAAGAAAAAGAAGCACTTTATGCAAAACCAGACTTTAACGAAGAAGATGGTTTAAAAGCAGCAAAACTTGAAGAAGAATTTGGTAATATGGACGGCTGGAATGCAGAATCAGATAGTGCAATACTTTTAAATAACCTAGGAGTACCAGCAGCAAACCATTACAAATTAATGAAAGAACTTGAAGCAAAGGATAAAGTTAAAGTATTACTTGCACAAAGTTTATTTGGTAATCCAGATGTATTATTACTAGATGAGCCAACAAACGACTTAGATTTAAAGAGCATTGAATGGTTACAAGAATTCCTAATTAACTTTGAAAATACAGTTATTGTAGTATCACATGATAGATATTTCTTAAATAAAGTTTGCACACATATTGCAGATGTGGACTTTGGAAAGATAAAAATATACCCAGGAAACTATGACTTTTGGTATGAATCAAGTCAACTTGCATTAAAACAAGCAAAAGAACAGAATAAGAAGAAAGAAGAAAAGATAAAGGAATTACAAGAATTTATTGCAAGATTTAGTGCAAATGCATCAAAATCAAAACAAGCAACATCAAGAAAAAAATCTTTAGAGAAGATTGAATTAGAAGAAATAAAGGCATCTAATAGAAAATACCCATATATAGATTTCAAACCAGAAAGAATGCCAGGAAATGAAATATTAAAAGTTAAGAATATTTCTAAAACAATAAACGGAGAAAAAGTACTAGATAATATTTCATTCAATGTAAGACCAGGGAACAAAATTGCAGTAGTTTCAGATAATGAGTTAAGAACAACACTTCTATTTCAAATAATAGCAGGTGAAGTAGAGCCAGATGAAGGAGAAATAGAATGGGGACAAACCATTACAAATGCATATTTTCCAAAGGATAATAATTACTTGTTTGAAAGCAAAGAAACTTTAGTTGAATGGTTAAGAAAATATTCAAAAGACCCAGATGAAACATATATTAGAGGTTTCTTGGGAAGAATGCTATTCTCAGGAGATGAAGCATTAAAAACTGTTAATGTTTTATCTGGTGGAGAAAAGGTTAGATGTGTTCTAGCTAAATTAATGCTTTCAGGAGCTAACTTCTTAAGCTTTGACGAACCAACAAACCACCTAGACATGGAAGCAATAACAGCATTAAATGAAGGGTTAAAAAACTATAAAGGAAACTTAATATTTACATCGCATGACCATCAACTAACTCAAACAGTTGCAAATAGAATAATTGAACTTGGACCAGAAAAGAAATTTGATAAAGACATGACATATGATGAATACTTAGAAAAGAAAAGCGCCATCCAGTAGGATAGCGCTTTTTCCCATCAATCGTGGTAGGTCATGATGCCCTTGTTCAGAATGTTGATGTAGGGCTTCATGTGTGCCGGAATCTGGTTCGCAGAAATCTTGATCTTGGTTCCGCAGTTGGGGCAGACGACATAGTACTCAGTAGAGTCATTGCAGTTCACTGCACGAATGTCGGATGCTCTGTCGGCAGAAGCTTCAATCTTGCAAACGGGGCAATCAAAGTCGATACCGTCGGTGAAAATATACATAATAACCTCCACCCATTTAAGGGATTATAAAGTATTTAGCTAAAAGCTAAATCTAAGTTAATTGTAGCACAATTAACATAAAATTGCAAATTTTAAAACAAATTTTGGTAAAACCCTTGACAAATGGCTAAAAATAGTGTAAAGTAGAATAGCATTACAATTTTTAAAGGGTGATGATAGTTATGGATAAAAAAGTTGAAATTAGTATGCTTTGCGAAATTTATGGCAAGCTTTTAACTGAAAAACAATTAGATATTATGGATAACTATTATAACCTAGACTTGTCTCTTTCAGAAATAGCAGAGAACGAGGGCATTACAAGGCAAGCTGTAAGAGATATAATAAAAAAGGGGGAAAATAAACTTTTCGAATTTGAAGAAAAGCTAGGAATTATGAAAAAAACTATGAAGCAAGAAGAAAAAATAGCAAATATTTTATCTGAGCTGACAAAAATTCAAACAAAGTTTACAGACGAACAAATAGCTGAAATACTAGAACATATTAAAACAGAACTTAATTGTGTAGTGTAAGGAGGAAAACATATGGCTTTTGAGGGATTATCTTCAAGATTACAAGCAATAACAAGAAAACTTCGGAGGTAAAGCAAGAATTACCGAAAATGATTTAAAAGAAGTAATGCGAGAGGTAAAGTTAGCTTTACTAGAAGCAGATGTTAATTATAAAATTGTAAAAGAGTTTATTGCTGAGGTCGAGAGAAAAGCCTTAGGTCAAAATGTTTTAAAATCTTTAACACCAGGACAACAAGTTGTAAAGATTGTAAGAGACGAGATGACAGAACTTTTGGGAGGAGTAGCAAGTAAAATAAACTTCACTCCAAACCCACCTACAATCATAATGTTAGTAGGCCTACAAGGTTCTGGTAAAACTACAACTTGTGGTAAGCTTGCAAATCTTTTAAGAAAACAAGGCAAAAAACCATTACTTGTAGCATGCGACGTATACAGACCAGCAGCTATAAAGCAATTACAAGTAGTAGGTAGCCAATTAAATATTCCGGTATTTGCAAATGAAAATTCAAAAGATGTAGTGCGTATAGCAAAACAAGCAATATCTGAAGCTTATTCAAAATTAAATGATGTAATTATACTAGATACCGCAGGACGACTTCATATAGATGAAGAACTAATGCAAGAGCTAAAAAATGTTAAAGCAAATGTTAAACCACATGAAATACTATTAGTAGTAGATTCTATGACTGGTCAAGATGCTGTAAATGTAGCTCAAACATTTAATGAAAATTTAGGAATAGATGGAGTTATTTTAACAAAGCTAGATGGCGATACTCGTGGTGGTGCAGCTCTTTCTGTTAAGAAGATTACAGGAAGACCAATAAAGTTTATTGCTAACCGGAGAAAAGCTTAGCGACATTGAAGAATTCCACCCAGATAGAATGACATCAAGAATTTTAGGTATGGGAGATATGCTTTCAATTATAGAAAAGGCTGAAGAAGCTTTTGATGAAGAAGAAGCATTGAAACTCGAGAAAAAACTTAAAAAACAAGAATTTGATTTAGATGATTACTTAACACAACTAAGACAAGTAAAGAAAATGGGTTCATTCTCATCAATACTTAAAATGATACCAGGTATGAATAAATTTGGAGATATAAAAGTAGATGACAAAGAATTTGTGAAAATTGAAGCTATAATATGCTCAATGACAGCAAAGGAAAAGAAAAACACAAGACTTCTTAACGCAAGTAGAAGACAAAGAATTGCAAAAGGAAGTGGTACAACAGTACAAGATATCAATAAATTTATAAACTCATATGAAACAACACAAAAGCTTATGAAGAAAATGCAAAATAGTAAAGGTGGCATGAAAAATGCTCTAAAAGGCTTTGATATGAACAGCCTTAAAAACTTAAAATAGTTATTAATTTTTTAAATTTAATATAAAAAATAAAAGAGGAGGATTTTAAAATGGTAAAAATAAGATTACAAAGAGTAGGAAAGAAAAAAGCACCATTCTATCACATAGTTGTTGCTGATTCTAAGTCTCCAAGAGATGGAAAAATAATTGAACAAATTGGAACATACAACCCAATGACAGATCCATCTGAAGTTAATTTCGACAAAGAAAAAGTTGAAAAATGGATTAAAAACGGAGCAAAACCAACAGATACAGTAAAACGTTTAATTGAAACAAAATAATAAAAAAGCTTTAAATGAAGGAGGCAAATATGAAAGAAACATTAGAAACAATAATCAAAAGCTTAACAGAATTTCCAGAACAAGTTTCAATAAATGAAATTGATGGAGAAAAATCAGTTGTTTTTGAAGTTAAAGTTGCAGAAACAGATATGGGAAAAGTAATTGGTAGAGAGGGAAAAATAGCTGCTGCTATTAGAACAGTTATGAAAGCTCTAGCTAGCAAGGAACAAAAAAGAATTTCTGTAGAATTTATAGGATAAGATATGAAAGAATATTTAGAAGTTGGAAAAATTGTTAATACAAGTGGACTAAAAGGTTTATTAAAGGTTAGCCCTTTAACAGATGATATTACTAGATTTGAAGATTTAGAAACAATATATATTCAAAAAGCTAAAGAACTTATAGAGTTTAAAATTCAAGATGTTAAGTATAATAAGAATATGGTACTTTTAAAACTTGAAGGAATAGACGATATAACAGAAGCTGAAAAATATAAAAATTGCTATATCAAAATAAATAGAGAAGACGCAGTAGAACTTGAAGAAGATTCTTACTTTATTGTAGATATTATCGGTTCAGAAGTATTTACAGAAGAAGGAGAAGATTTAGGTAAAGTTGTAGATGTACTTCAAACAGGAAGTAATGATGTTTACACTGTAAAAACTTTAGATGGTAAAGAAATTTTACTTCCAGCAATAGAAGATGTTATAAAAAACGTTAATATTGAAAATAAGAAAATAGTAATTCATTTAATGGAAGGTTTAATATGAGAATAGATATATTAACTCTTTTCCCAGAAAGCTTTGAACCATTAAAACAAAGTATTATAGGAAGAGCAGTAGAAAAGAATATAATAGATATTAATTTAATAAATATTAGAGACTTTTCAAAAGATAAACACAAAAAAGTAGATGATACACCATATGGTGGAGGAGCCGGAATGGTAATAAGACCAGATGTTGTATATGATGCTTATAAAAGTGTTTATGAACCAAATGCAAAGGTAATATATTTATCACCTCAAGGCAAAACTTTAAACCAGAATATAGTTCAAAGTTTAAGCAAAGAAGAACATTTAATTCTACTTTGTGGACACTATGAAGGAATAGACCAAAGAGTTATTGATGAAATAAACCCAGAAGAAATATCAATTGGAGATTATGTACTAACAGGTGGAGAGCTTCCAGCAATGGTACTTGTAGATTCAGTTTCAAGATATGTAGAGGGGGTTTTAAATGAAGCTTCAATAGAGGAAGAATCTTTTACCAATAACTTGCTTGAATATCCACAATATACAAGACCAGAAGTATTCTTAGGAAGAGAAGTACCAGAGGTACTAAAATCTCGGAAATCATCAAAAAATTGATGAATGGAGATTAGCAAAATCGTTAGAAATAACAAAACAAAAAAGACCAGATTTAATAAATAAGTAAGAAGGGAGGATATCAAATGGATATCATAAAATCAATTGAACATGAACAAATGAAAAACAAAATACCAGAACTAAGAGTTGGTAACACAGTAAAAGTTCATGTTAGAGTAAAAGAAGGAAACAGAGAAAGAATCCAAGTTTTCGAAGGAACAATAATAAAAGTACAAGGTGGAGGAATAAACCAAACATTTACAGTTAGAAGAATAGCTTCAGGTGTAGGTGTTGAAAAAACATTCTTAGTTCACTCACCAGCAGTTGAAAAAGTAGAAGTAACAAGAGTAGGTAAAGCAAGAAGAGCTAAATTATTCTACTTAAGAGATAGAGTTGGTAAATCAGCTAAGACTAAAGAAAAAGTTGGAGCAAGAATTCAAACAAACGAAATCGTTTTAAAAGAAGAAGCAGTAGAAGCAGCTCCAGAAGAAGCTCCTGCAGTTGAAACAGAAGCTCCAGTTGTAGAAGAAACTGTAGATACAGTAACAGAAGAAACTACAACAGAAGTAAAAGAATAATAAAAGTTATAAGTACAAGCGTACTTGAATAGCCTATTAATGTAAGTTTAGGAGGAAAATATGAATTATTTACTTAAAACTACATTAATAGGTTTATTTTTTGGTACTTTTGGAACTACAATAGGAGGAATTATTGGAGTTACATGGAAAAGAAACTCCAATAGGTTTCTAAGCTTTATATTGCAACTTGCCGCTCGGGCTTATGATGGCAATTATATGTTTCGATTTAATCCCAGAGGCAATAGAAATGGCAGAGCTTGGGAACACAATTATAGGAACATTAGCAGGAGTTGCATTAATGCTTTTTTGCGATAATATTGTTAAGAGAAAACACAACGAAAAGAATAGTAACTCACTTTTAAATACTGGAATAATTGTTGGCATAGGGTTAGCACTTCATAATTTCCCAGAGGGGTTAGCAATAGGTTCTGGGTTTGGAGCTTCAATTAAACTTCGGGTATTCACTAGCTATTGCAATTTTGCTTCATGATATTCCAGAAGGATTATCTATGTCAGTTCCTATGAAAAACGGTGGAATGAGCAAAATAAAGGCTTTAAACTATACATTCTTATCAGGTGTTACCACAGGAATAGGTGCATTTTTTGGAGCACTTGCAGGTCAAATATCAGATGGAATGATAAGCATTTGTTTAGCAATTGCAGCAGGGGCTATGCTATACATAGTTTCAGGAGAGCTTATACCTGAATCTAATAAATTATATAAAGGACGAATTGGTTTTGTTGGAAATATTATTGGTTTTGTTTTAGGAATAATTGCATTTAATGTGTAAAAAAAAATATATCAAAATTTTATATAAAAATACATAATTCTATGTAATACTACAACCATAAGCAAAACAGAAAATAATACCAAAAAACATTACAACTTTATTACAAAAATATTACAAAAATATTACAAATACTCTTGACTTTTTCCAAAAAACATAATATTATAATAGCGGTAATTTTAATAAATGGAGGAAGTATTTTGGCTATAGGGGATGTAATAGTAGGTATAGATATTGGAACCTCCAAAGTCTCAAGTGTTATTGCCGAGATTAATAATTTTAATCAATTAGAAATAATTGCGATAGCAGAGTGTAAGTGCTTTGGAATGAAAAAAACTAAGATAACAGATGAAGATGAAATAGCCTCTGCAATAGGAAAAACAATTTCAGAAGTAGAAGCTCAAGGAAATATAAAAATAAATTCAGCTTATGTTACTATACCAGGTAAGTATGTGCAAATAGTTCAAAATAGTATAGTAAAAGAGGCTAGAGATAAGTTTGCTGGAATTACTTCAAAGGATATAAATTCAGCCATGTTACAACTAAGAGACATAGACCTTCCAGATGATAAGGTAGTAATTGATTTAATAAAAAATCAATTTATATTAGACAATGGAAGAACTGTAGAAGACCCTGTTGGAGCACTTAGTTCAACAGTTACAGTTACAGGACAAGTTATTCTTGCTGATAAAGACTATGTAAGACAATTAACAAGCATATTTAAAAAAGCAAATATAGAAATAGATGGAATTATACCAAATGTTTTAGCAGAAAGATCTTTAATCTTAGATGTAAATGAAATGAACGACAATGTAATGATATTAGATATAGGGGCAGGAAACACAGATATTGGTGTATTTAATGGTTCAAACTTTGTATATGCAAATACAATTCCACTAGGTGGAGACAATATTACAAATGATATTGCACAAGTATTTTACATATCTGAAGAAGAAGCGGATAGATTAAAAAAACAATATGCTTTAGCTCTAAAATCATTCATAGATAACGACACAGATATAATGCTAACTACATATAAAGGTGATGAGCGAAACAAAGTAATAAAGAGCTCAGAACTAATAGAGGTTATAGAAGCAAGAGTTGAGGAAATATTCTCACTTGTAAATAAACAAATAACAAGCCTTGGAATAAAATCAAACATAAACAATGTAATCCTTACAGGACAAGGCATTACATGTATTAGTAAAAGTGATGTTGCAGGGAAAATTGTTTTAAATATACCAGTTAAAATCGCAACAGGTAGAATGATAAGTACAGTAAAACCTGCATATAGATCAAGTTATGCATTAGTTAGATATGTATCTAGCAGACCATATGCTAAAAATGTTGCAAGCAAAATTGATGTTAAATCAAATGAAAACTTTTTCAAAACAATATTAGAAAGAATTAAAGAATTCTTTTATACCTAAGTTTTTAATTTTAAATATATATAAAAGGGAGGAATTTGCATTATGAGGGAATCAGAATATGAAGAAAACAATAACATGATGGACGGAACAGCATTAATAAAAGTAATAGGAGTAGGAGGAGCAGGAAACAACGCAATAAATAGAATGATAGAATCTGGAATAAAAGGTGTAGAATTTATTGCAGTAAATACAGATAGACAAGCTCTTCAAATATCAAAAGCAAGTACAAGAATTCAAATAGGAGAAAAACTAACAAGAGGTCTAGGAGCTGGTGCAAACCCAGATATCGGAGCTCAAGCAGCAGAAGAAAGCAAATCTGAAATAGCAGAGGTTCTACGTGGTGCAGATATGGTTTTTGTTACAGCAGGTATGGGAGGAGGAACTGGTACAGGAGCCGCTCCAATAGTTGCAGCAACAGCTAAAGAATTAGGAATTTTAACAATAGGCGTTGTTACAAAACCATTTACTTTTGAAGGAAAGAAAAGACTTAACCAAGCTGAAAAAGGAATAATCAACTTAAAAGAAAAAGTTGATACATTAGTAGTAATTCCAAATGATAAATTATTACAAATTATAGATAGAAAAACATCAATTGTTGAAGCTTTCAAAATGGCTGATGATGTTTTAAGACAAGGTGTTCAAGGTATTTCAGATTTAATCTCAGTACCAGGACTAATAAACCTAGACTTTGCAGATGTTAAAACTGTAATGTTAAATACAGGTATGGCACATATGGGTATTGGTAGAGCAAGCGGAGAAAATAGAGCAGAAGATGCTGCAAAACAAGCTATACAAAGTCCATTACTAGAAACATCAATAGAAGGTGCAAGAGGAGTAATTATAAACATTACTGGTGGACCAGATCTTGGTTTACAAGAAGCAAATACAGCAGCTGAACTTGTTCAACGCAGTGTAGATCCTGAAGCAAACATCATATTTGGTGTTGTAACTGATGAAAGTCTTGGAGATGAAATCCAAATTACAGTTATTGCAACAGGTTTTGAAAAAGATGAAAATATATCAACAATAGGTGTTGAAAATTTAGTAAACAATACTTGGAACAAAAAAATAAACTCAATACCATCAACACCAGATAATAAATCTGATAATCCAAATGATTTAGATATACCATCTTTCCTAAGAAAAAAAGGAAATAAAATATAAGTACATAGAAAAATAATGGAAAATAAAAGAAATAGTCTACAAAGGTAGATTATTTCTTTTTTTCGTGCCCAAGAATTGACAGACTTTTTACAATACAAGTAGTACAATGTTTAAGAGGTAAGGAAATGACCCTATATGTAGATATAATTTTTATGGAAAATGTATTCATGAATTCTATTATACTACTTGCAACTGGGATAATTTTAAAGGACAGCATGAAGATAGTTAGAAACCTTATAGGAAGCACAATTGGGGCACTTTATGCAATAATTATTTATGTATCAAATATAGCAATTTATTCAAATATTATATTAAAAATCTTATTATCATTTGTAATAGTATATATATCTTTTAAACCAGCCAATCTAAAATCATTTTTTAAACATGTTGTAATTTTTTATTTAACATCATTTACATTTGGTGGAGTAGCATTTGCTTTATTGTATTTTGTAAGGCCAGAAGACATCTTATATCAAAATGGAGTTTTAATTGGTACATACCCAATAAAGATGATACTTGCAGGAGGAATACTTGGGTTTATTATTATAACAATTGCTTTTAAAAATATAAAAAGCAAACTTAGCAAGCAGGATATGTTTTGTGATGTGAATTTAAAGTTAGAAGAAAAAACATTGAGTTTCAAGGCAATTATAGACACAGGAAATTTCCTAAGAGACCCAATAAGTAAGGCACCAGTAATTATAGTTGAAAAAGAAACGTTAAAAGGCTTTTTACCAGCCGAGATAGTAGACAACACACATGATATCATTAATGGAAAAAATGTAGAATTAGGAGCATTCTCGCAACGAATTAGGGTAATTCCCTTTAAGTCATTAGGAAAAGAGAATGGACTAATATTAGGTTTCAAATTAAATAATGCTCTTATTGAATATCAAGACATAGGATATAGGGCAAAAAATGTAATTATAGGAATATATAATGGGAAATTAAGTAGAAGCGGAAAATATAATGCTTTAGTGGGGTTAGATATTTTAGATGAATAATTTTTAGAAAGGGTGTGAAGATATGGATATTCTTGAAGTTTTGAGGTGTAAAATTAAAAAATATTTTTGTGGAGGAAATTTTGAAAATGATGGCATTTTCTATATTGCAGGAAGTCAAACACTGCCACCACCATTGCCACCAGATGAGGAAGAACAAATGCTTAAAAGACTTGAGGCAAACGATTTTGAAGCTAGACAAGTATTGGTTGAACATAATTTAAGGTTAGTTGTATATATTGCTAAGAAATTTGAAAATACAGGAATAGGAATAGAAGACTTAATATCAATAGGAACAATAGGTCTTATGAAAGCTATAAATACATTTAATAATGGGAAAAACATTAAGCTTGCAACATATGCTTCAAGATGTATAGAAAATGAAATCTTGATGTATTTAAGACGTAGCAACAAAACAAAAGGGGAAATATCTATAGATGAACCTTTAAATCAAGATGGAGATGGAAACGAGCTTTTGCTATCAGATATACTTCGGAACAGATGATGATGTAACATCAAGAGCAATGGAAGATGAAGTAGATAGAGTGCTTTTAAAATCTGCAATACTTAAACTTACAGACAGGGAAAAACACATAATGGAGCTTAGGTTCGGATTCAAAACAGGAGTTGAAAAAACACAAAAAGAAGTGGCAGATATGCTTCGGAATATCACAAAGTTACATATCAAGACTTGAGAAAAAGATAATGAACAAAATGAAAAAAGACATAATGAGCAAGACACGGATAATAAAAAAAAAAAGACACAACTACTTGCAAAAAATCATATAATGAAGTAAAATAGATATATATTAAAAAAGAGAGAAGTGATAAGAATGAAAGTATATGATAAGGAAATTTATAATAAACAAGAGAGTATTAAAACAATAGTTGTAGGAATTGTAGTATTTTTATTAGGATTCTTTGCTGGTTATATGGCCCATTCTTTTAACCAAACTCATACACCAGAGGCAACAAATAATACATATGTTATAGAAAGTAAACAAAAATAATAATAATTTTTAAAAGGCATTTTAATAATGCCTTTATTTTTTTGCCTAGAATATTTATAAATCATTTACATAGAATTTAAGCAGGAGGTATGTGAATGAAGAGATTTGTAAAACTTATTTCGATTTTTGCTTTTGTTTTTGTGTGTTTACTTTCTTCTAAAGTACTGGCTTTTCCACCATCTAGTTCTAGCCTATATGCTGGAATAGATGTTAGTGAATGGCAAGGCGATATTGACTGGCAAGAAGTTAAGAATGCAGGAATTCAAGTTGTGTATATTCGTTCTAGTGAGGGAAGCGGATACATAGATGCAGATGCAATTAGGAACTATAATGGAGCAAAAGCAAATGGCATTAAAGTTGGTTTTTACCATTATTTAACAGCAAGAAACCAAAGTGAGGCAATTGAACAAGCAGAATTTTTCGTTTCAGTTATTAAGGAACTTGAGATAGATTGCAGGCTAGCAATGGATTTTGAAAGCTTTGGTGACCTTGGAACATATGAAATAAATTTAATTTCACAAACTTTTTTAGAAGAAGTTGAAAGATTAAGTGGAAAAGAGGTAATAATATATAGCGATGCATACAATGCTGCATATACTTTTTCAAGTAGACTAGCAGAAAAGTATCCTATATGGGTTGCAGATTATTACGTACAAGAGCCAGGAAATGGGAAATGGCAAATTTGGGATGGTTTTCAATATACAGATGAAGGAAGAGTTTCTGGAATAGAAGATTATGTAGATAGAGATTACTTTACGAGTGGAGTATTACTTGCCGATAACACACCAATTCCAAAAGAAGCAACTAAAGAGCCAAAAGAAACAACTAAAACAATAACAATTAAGTGGGGAGATACTTTAAGCCAAATTGCAATGGAATATAATACATCATATGAGTATTTGGCAAAGATAAATGGTATTGCAAACCCAAACTTGATATATGCAGGTCAAACTTTAATAGTGCCAATATTAAGTAGCAACGAAATTCACGATTCTAGCCATAAATTATACATTGTAAAATGGGGAGACACTTTAACCAAAATTTCTGAAGAATATGGAGTAACAATAGAAGGACTTGTAAGGCTAAACAATATTGCAAATCCAAACTTAATTTATGTAGGTCAGGTTTTAAGAATACCTACAATTAATTCATATGAATAACTAGAAAGAAGGAGGAAATAATGCAAACTGCAATTATTGAAATAATAAACAAATTTGGATATTTAGGAATAGTATCATTAATTACAATAGAAAACTTATTTCCTCCAATACCATCAGAAGTGATTTTAACTTTTGGAGGGTTTGCAACAACTATTTCAAATATCACAGTTATTGGTGTAATTATAGCATCAACAGTAGGCTCAGTCATAGGAGCAGTTATCCTATATCTACTTGGTAGAGTGTTAAGTGTTGAAAAACTAGAGAATTTTTCAGAAAGCAAATTGGGAAAGATTTTAGGGCTTGAAAAAGCAGATATTGAAAAATCTGTTAATTGGTTTGATAGTAAAGGAAAATATGCAGTTTTCTTTGGTAGATTCATACCAATAGTAAGAAGTCTTGTTTCTGTACCTGCAGGTATGGCTAAAATGGCTATGCTTCCATTTTTAATTCTTACAACTATAGGAAGTTTAATTTGGAACACAGTTCTTGTTATTTTAGGAAGAATTGCTGGCGATTCGTGGAACGTAATTGCAATGTATGTTGGAGGTTATTCAGATATTGTTTTAATATTATTCATGATAGTTTTTGTGTTTGGAATTATGGCTTTTTATATAAAAAAGAGTGGCAGAATAAAAATAATGCGATTTAGAAAAAACAAATATAGTAAAAAGCTTGAATAAAAGGAAAAATTTTGATATACTTACTTGTAGAATAATAAAAAATGGAGGTAATAATATGACACCACATAATGAAGCTAAAAAAGAAGATATTGCAAAAATAGTTTTAATGCCAGGAGATCCACTAAGAGCAAAGTATATTGCTGAAAACTTTATGGAGAATGTAAGACTTGTAAATTCTGTTAGAGGAATGTTTGCTTACACAGGTACATACAAAGGAAAAGAAATAACTGTTATGGGACACGGAATGGGAATTCCAAGCGTAGGAATTTATACACATGAATTATTTAAATTCTATGATGTAGATTGCATTATAAGAATTGGAAGCTGCGGTGGCTATATTCAAGATTTAAATTTAAAGGATATAATTGTAGTAAACGAAGGTTACAGTGAGTCTACATTTGCTGAAGTTTATGATGGAAACAAAGAACATTCAATTGCAGCAAAGAATTCTTGCAATGATGTAATTCTTGAAACTGCTAAAGAAATGAATTTAAATGTAGTTCAAGGAAATGTACATAGTACAGATGCTTTCTATTCAGAAACAGCAGATTTAAAAGAATTATATGAAAAACATGGTTGTATAGCAGCTGAAATGGAATCATTTGCTTTATTTGAAATAGCAAACCATTTAAATAAAAAAGCAGCTTGTATATTATCTGTTACAGATTCACTTGTAAAACCAGAACAATTAACACCACAAGAAAGACAAACAGCTTTAGTTAATATGATTAAACTTGGTTTAGAAACAGCTATAAAATTATAATAAAAATACCCTAGAATTGTTAAATTCTAGGGAAATTTTTATACATTTTCTACATGGTTTACATCTAAATTATTTAATGCTTTTATATTAATATATACACCAGCACCTACAAAGTTTCCACCACATTTTTCAATTAGTTTTTTAGAAGCTTCAAGTGTTCCACCTGTTGCAAGAACATCATCTATAAAGTAGAAGTTCTTTCCTTTGTAATTTTCGTTTGTTGGTAAGCATAAAGAATCTTTTCCATATTCTTTATAATAATCAACTGTTAAAACTAAATCTTCTGGTAATTTGCCAGGTTTTCTAATAGGAACAAATCCTATATTCAATTTGTTTGCAACAGCTGTTCCAAAGATATATCCTCTTGATTCTGGAGCTATAACATAATCAGTATTTTTTGGTACTACCATACACATTTCTTCAATAATTTTTGCAAAATCATTTTTATCTGCAAGTTTTGGAGATATGTCTATGAATCTTACTCCTTTTACAGGAAAATCTTCAATGAATCGTAATTCAGCCATAAAGACCACACACCTATCTTTTAAAAAATTTACGTATAGATTATATCATAAAACGACATAATATTACAATACTAAATTTATAAAAAATGCAATTTTTTTAATAAATTTATGCATAAAGTATTGACATTTGAATATATATAGTAGTATAATAATTCTGTTGTCACATCGCGGGGTAGAGCAGTTGGCAGCTCGTCGGGCTCATAACCCGAAGGTCGATAGTTCGAGTCTATCCCCCGCAACCAAAGAAATACCTCTGTTATAACGAAAACAGAGGATTTTTATTTTTTTGAGATAGTCCATTAAAGACCATTAAAAAGCATTAAAAATTATTAAAATCTGTTTTATAGAGGGCAGATAGAGGGCAGATTATAATGTAATTTAATATTGAAATATCAATGACTTCGGCAGTAGCTGAAGTTATTTTTTTGGAGGTTTTTATGGAAAAAGAGAAAATTTTAGAAATAGTAAATGAAATAAATAAAATAGCAAGACTTAATTGTATGTATAGCAAAATAGAAGAAACAGGAGAAAAGTATGATGAATTTGTAGAAGATTTTTACTTTATTGAATGGCTAAGAATGGCAACGGATTTAGGAGCGTCCTTAGATGAAGTAATAAATACATCAGTTTTATTTGATGAATTATTAGAAGAATTAGAAGTTGCTATACTTAATGCAGAAGATAAATTATATACGAAATGCAACATATTGTTAATGTATAATAGAAGGGACTTAGGAAGAATAATAAGAAACATAGAAGATTATAAAGATAAAGATATTATCAATGTAGTCTTAAATTTTGCTAAAAGCAACTATAATGAGATAGATGCAGAATTCTTTGTCCTTGAATTAAAAAAATTACTTCAAGGAGGAGAGGGAGATGACAGAGCAAGAGTATAAAAAAGTAGAATTTTATTTATATAATTATCACAAAATAAACTACTTGATTAGAAATAGAGAAATTGACTTAATAGATTCAATAAATGTTTCTAATAGTGCTTGGATAAAATCAATTAACGATATAGGTAATACAATGGAAGATCAAGCAATAAAAATAATAGACGATAATTTAATAAAAGAATATAAAGAATGGCAAGTATTTTTAAAAAAGATACTTGTTTTTTTATGTGAAAAAAAGCCGATTTATTATAAGTATTTAAAATTAAAATATTTTCTTAATAAGGATGATTTAGAAATTATAAAACTTATGAAAATCGATTCTAAGAAGGTAAAAATTTTAAAGAATAAATTAATTGAGTTTGTATTTAAAATGAAAAATATAGAGAATTTTGAGTTAAATATGGAGGTATAAATTATGTTTGGGTTAGGTCTAATAATAGGATTATTTGTAGGAGCAAATTTAAGTTTAATATTATATGCTTGTATAGTAGCAGGAAAGGAAAGTGATCGAAGAAGTGGATATACAGAATGAAGTAAATAGAATAGGTTATTTCGCTGTAATTCCTGCGACTGTATTATTTAATAATGAATTAAAACCTAATGAAAAGTTACTATATGCCTTAATAACAACTTTATCAAATAAAGAAGGTTATTGTTATGCAAGTAATAAGTATTTAGGAGAAAAGTTAAATGTTGATCCTCAGACTATTTCAAGATGGATAGGTAATTTGAGAAAATATAATTATTTAGTAGTAGATATTATAAGAAATGAGAATAAAGAGATAATTCAAAGAAAAATTTATCCTAATGACATACCCTATCTACTAAATAATCGATACCCCTATGTATTAAATGGTCAAGAGGGTATTGATGAAAAAGTCAAAGAGAATAATATAAATTATAATAATATAAATACACACACAGTCAGCAAAGAAATATTTTTAGAAAATGTGTATTTATATGATTTTGAATATAAGGAATTAGTTAATGAATATGGAGAGACTAAAGCAAATAAGTGTATTGAAGAACTATCTTTATATAAGAAATCAAAAGGGATTGAATATAAAAGTGATTTTGCAACTATAAAAAGATGGGTAGTTGCAAGAGTAGAAGAAATTGAGGAAAGGCAGGAAAAACGAAGTAATAACAAAAAGAAAAGTAATAGATTTAATTATGAACAAAGACAATATTCAGCAGAGTTTTTTGAAAGTCTATATGATAATATTCCACCAATGACATCAAGCAATACAGAAGAAGATGAGATGGATTTGTAACACAACTAATTATAGTTGTGATTTTTTTATTTTAGGAGGTGCAATTTGGTTACTAAAAAAGTAAAAAAGATTATAAGAAAAAAGCTATATGAATATCCAATTTATGAAAGAATTATAAATGAATTAGAACTTGAAAAAGATACAACAGAAGGAGGAGATATAAATTCTTCGATAAGGAGTAAAAATAAAATTAATAGAAAAGTAGAATCACAAGTTATTAAAAATATGAGTATTGATAATAAAATTAAAGAATATCAAGAATGGAAAAAGTTAATCGACAATATTCTACAAGAATTACGAAAATATGATAAAACAAAATTAAAAGTAGTAGAATATAAATTTTTTGGTAATATACCTGAAGATGTTATTGCAGATGAATTATATGTTTCAAAAACAACAGTTAGAACTTATATAAATGATATTTATTTTGAAGTTGGTATTTTAGCAACTTTTAATAATTTAATAACTAAAAGCATGTTCTCTAGTTAATTATTACAAAATATGATATACTATTTGAGAAAAAACAAGACCTAAGATGTTAACAAAATAAGTAATATTGTTAACAAGTTAAAAAAGAAAAATAGTAATTTGTGTTGCAGTTGTAAATTTTACTTTAATATGGTATTATATAAATATGTTTTATTAGAAACCCAGTTTAAAATGCTTTTTTAATGGAGGT
>OLSB01000304.1_pt1 | contig 58692 bp, 59 predicted proteins | sample 1672071 | NCBI WGS metagenome assembly OLSB01 (sample SAMEA3136642, study PRJEB25190) | human gut metagenome | biome: human gut; feature: human-associated habitat; material: faeces | place: Austria | collected 2013
GGGTAGCCAAGTGCGGATCGGATAAACGCTGAAGGCATCTAAGCGTGAAGCCGACTTCAAGATAAGATCTCCCATCCGCAAGGAGTAAGACCCCATGAAGACCACATGGTTGATAGGTCGCAGGTGGAAGTGCAGTAATGTACGCAGCTGAGCGATACTAATAGGTCGAGGGCTTGATCAAAGTGAGTTAACTATCTGATATGCAGTTATCAAGGTGCTAAGACACCAAGAATTTCCGGTGGTTAAGCTAAGGGGATCCACCTGTTCTCATTCCGAACACAGAAGTTAAGCCCTTATACACCGACAGTACTGTGCTGGAGACGGCATGGGAGGATAGGCAGCTGCCGGATTCCAGATAAATAACAGACACCCAGAGGGTGTCTGTTATTTCTTTAGCAAACAGTACAAAAGCCTGCTCTCCCTAACGGCGCCAATAGTTTTGCCGCAGCAGCAAGCGGCGGCAAAATCTATATAGCTCAACGCACGCGTTGAGCTTGGAGACAGAGCAGGGGAGAATAGGTAGCTGCCGGATTCCACAGAAATAGCAGACACCCAGAGGGTGTCTCAGACTGAACACATCCAAATGATGTGTTCTTTTCTTTTTGTATTCTTTTAGCATTGGCAAGCCCTTTTTTCGCCGAATAATCATATTAAGCTCTTCTATTTCTTTACTCTCAATAGACCCTTAACCACTGAGCTGACAATTTCCATCTGTTCGTCATCGAGTTTTTCAATTAATGTAACAAGTCTTTTGTTGCCTACCGGTTCACTAACGTCCTGATCAAAGAACTCCTTTGCTGATATGTTTAGATAATCACAGATATAGAAGAAACTTTGCATTGAAGGAAACGTCTGCTTATTCTCGATTCGATTGATGTAGCTCAAGAGCCAAACTCATCTCTCTTGCAGATACGTTTGCTTTCAGCCTAAGCTCAGCCAGTCTAGCCGGGAAGAATTCTTCATAATTCATATCATCACCACCTTCGTCCTATTATAGGATATAGAATGTCTGACCCGTCGCATTGATTCTCATATCTTTTAACGAATAAGATATGCATAATCGTATTTTAGCGTTCCAAACAAAGATTAAATATCAATATCTTAGTCGAGTTTTGTATTTTGACTCTTGACATAAGCTTTTTAATAACTTATAATTCAGATTATATGATAGCAAATATCCAAAGGGAGGAATAGTATGTCATTTGTTACTTCAAATTCATTTGGGTGAAGCCGCGAAGGTCTCATTGTAGCAACATCAAATATGCTCTGAAACAACTTATGATAAATAATGCATCATATTGTTGTGGACGCATTCATTGATTTTTATGCAACACAATTCCTATTACAATGATTTTTCAGTGAGCTAAGAGTTTTGTGTATGTTTGACTTTTGAAAGAAACGACATTGCTTTCTCCTTTGGTGAATCATGAATGGACGTTATTCATCGTTGCTCCCATTCGTGGTGCTGATCTATCCCTGAAAAGTTTGCGCAACAAACATTATGGTTAATAATGTTTCTCACCCTTCTGCCATCTTTCTACTGCGAACGGAGTTCGAAAGATAAGCAATAATTTGTTGAGCTGCAGATCAAGGATCACTAAAGAAGAGCTAATTTTCAAGAAAATACAGAAACAACTAATGAAAGGAATTCCGATTATGATACAGAACTATATTAATAAATACAATACCCCAAGAGTATTTCAGATCTTAACAACAATTGCTTTTCTAAGTCTCTCGTGTTTGATGTTCGGTTTAATAAGCCATGATGAAGGCACTGTATTTGAACTTATTGGAGATATTGCAGAGTTTGCTAAAGTTGTAGTAACATTAGTAACTGTTCCCGGTATTGTTTTTATCTGGTTGAATAGACCAAAATACTCAGCAGCATTTGGTGCACCTTTGCTGCTCGTTATGCTAATCTCTTTGTTTTTTGATCGGGAAGAATATTATGCTTACGATACGTACTATATCCTGTGGATTTTTGCCATAGCTCTTGCTGTATTCTTAGTTTTATCCATCCTGTCAACAGAATATGGACCGAGGCAGCTACAGACAGTAAGAATCATACAACCGATAAGAGGTAAAGAATCATCCGCAGATGAAATCATGAAGTTCAAAGAGCTTCTTGACTCGGGAGTTATCACTCAGGAAGAGTTTGATGCAAAGAAAAAAGAAATACTTGGAGTGTAAGAGTATCTCGTCACGCAAATAGGATTCTCAACGCAGAAAACACCCCGTCCTTCCATCCGAAGAACGGGGTGCTGTGCTGTTTAGGCTACAGATTCAAAGCTTATTTTCCTGCGGTTGCAACCATGATAGCCTTGATGGTGTGCATGCGGTTCTCCGCCTCGTCAAAGACTTTGGAGCAGGGCGCGCGGAAGACTTCGTCGGTAACTTCCTGCTCGGCAACGCCGAAGCGCTCATAGATGTCACGGCCAACGCTGGTCTCAAGATCGTGGAAGCTGGGGAGACAATGGAGGAAGATGCAATCGGGATTGTGAGTCTTCTTCATCATATCCATGGTTACGCGGTAGGGGGTAAGGAGCTTTATGCGCTCTTCGAACTGATCCTCTTCGCCCATGGAGACCCAAACATCGGTGTAGATGGCGTCTGCACCGTCAACCGCATCGATATCTTCAGAGAATTCGATCTTTGCGCCGGTAATTTCAGCAAGCTCGCGCATTTCGGCAACGAGCTCTTCGTTGGGGAACAGTTCCTTGGGAGCGATACCGACAAAGTGCATACCGAGCTTTGCGGAGATGATCATGAGGGAGTTGCCCATGTTGTTGCGAGCGTCGCCAACGTAAACGAGCTTGACCTTGTTGAGGGGCTTTGCAACATTTTCCATTATGGTCAGGCAGTCTGCAAGCACCTGAGTGGGATGATACATATCGGTGAGGCCATTCCAAACGGGAACGCCGGCATGCTTTGCAAGCAGTTCAACGGTCTCCTGCTTGAAACCGCGGAACTCGATACCGTCGAAGAAACGGCCGAGAACCTTTGCAGTGTCCTCAAGGGATTCTTTCTTGCCCATCTGGCTGTTGGAGAGAAATACCACATGTGCGCCCTCGTCAAGAGCTGCTACTTCAAATGCACAGCGGGTACGGGTTGAGGTCTTTTCGAAAAGAAGAACGATATTCTTTCCCTCGAGCAGATTGCCGCGGATACCGGCGCGCTTCTTTGCCTTGAGGTCTGCAGAGAGGTTGAGAAGATAACGGATTTCATCAGGGGTGTAATCCTTGAGTGTGAGCAGGGAACGTCCCTTAAGATTGACGGGCATGTTAATTCTCCTTATACTAAATTAATTCCATGCATTTACGCATGATTTACGGCTAAATTATAGCACAATGTGTTTTGATTGAAAAGGCGGAAACTACAGTAATCCAAGTATATTTTTCGGAATTGGCTCGTTTCTTGTGCTCTGAATACACTCATCAGCAGATTGACACAATTCTTCTGTTGTGATAAAATGCCTGCGTGAGACAATTATTGCCGGCACAAACATAATAATGGAGGGACTGTCCTTGGAATTTCTTGATTTGTTTTCAAATCTATGGGCGTTTAGCTGGAAAGAGCTCGTTATGCTCGTTATCGGCGCTATCCTGATCTATCTCGCTGTCAAAAAGGAAATGGAGCCGACGCTCTTGCTGCCGATGGGCTTTGGCGCTATCCTGATGAATCTTCCATTTGTCAATACGGAGGCCATCCAGACGCTGTTCAGCGCCGGAATCGAAACGGAACTGTTTCCGCTTCTGCTGTTCATCGGCATCGGTGCGATGATAGACTTCGGGCCCGTGCTGTCCAACCCAACCTTGATGCTTTTCGGTGCGGCGGCGCAGTTCGGTATCTTCTTTACACTCTGTTTTGCAAGGCTTATAGGCTTTGACCTTCCGGACGCAGCGTCGATCGCAATCATTGGTGCGGCGGACGGCCCAACATCAATTTATGTATCGCAGTACTTTAATTCCGCTTATCAAGGCGCGATAATGGTCGCAGCGTATTCATATATGGCGCTTGTTCCCATCATTCAGCCGCCCGTGATAAAGCTTTGCACCACAAAGAAAGAGCGCAGGATTCGCATGGAGTACCACCCTGCCGAGGTCAGTCAAGCGACGCGAATCCTGTTCCCGATCATTGTTACGATCATCGCCGGAGCTATAGCTCCTAAATCGGCAGAGCTGATCGGTTTCCTGATGTTCGGCAATCTCATACGCGAATGCGGCGTATTGAAAGGACTTTCCGAAACGGCACAGAATGTGCTTGCCAATCTTGTCACGCTGCTGTTGGGTCTTTCGGTTGCATACCGAATGCAGGCGGACGCTTTTATCAATCTGCAGACACTTGCCATAATCGGCCTTGGCCTTGTCGCATTCATCTTTGATACCGCAGGCGGCGTGTTCTTCGCAAAGTTCATAAATCTGTTCCTGCCCAAGAATAAGAAGGTCAACCCCATGATCGGCGCTGCGGGTATTTCCGCATTCCCGATGTCGTCCCGTGTCATTCATAAAATGGGACGCGATGAGGATCCGTTCAACTACCTGCTCATGCACGCAGCGGGCGCTAATGTATCCGGACAGATCGCTTCGGTCATTGCGGGCGGTCTGCTAATATCACTTGTTCAGCCATTGATTGGAGGTTAAAGCTATGTGGGAGAAAATGTCACAGGTACTAATGCTTTCCCTGAAGGGCGTGCTCGGCGTGTTCGTCGTTATCGTTGTTATCATGCTGATCGTTTTGCTTCTGTCGCGTCTGACTCGCAAGAAGCAAAAGCCGCAGGATAACGAGCATAACCAATAGTCGTATGCTTTTCAATTCGGCGGTCGGTTCATCGCAAGGTGGGCTTACCGAACCAACAACCGCATAATCCACCGTGAATCTTGCGGTTTCGGAGCGTTCAAAAAGCGGCATCTGCCGCTTTTTTTCTTACATCATACGAATAGGACCGCAGAGCCGAACTCCCGTACTTGTCTGAGCTTGACCCTCGCTATTACCGGCATACACAAAGGGACTTAACTTGCGCTTGCTATTTACGCATACAGGCGGTATAATATAGGAAGCAACACGACTCGGAGGCTTTATGATAAGAAAAGGAAGATCCATAATCTGTATTATTCTTTCTGCAGCGATCATTCTCGGACTTACCACTGTCTTTGCGGAAACTGAGCCCATCAGCGGTGATGACATTGTAACGCTGGTTCCATACGCATCGGATGGCGTAACCATCTACGAAATTGATATGAATGTTTGCGCTGAGCTTGACGGCAGCACACTTACCTTCCTTGAAACAAAGGATTTAAGCTTTACTGCGGTTTTCGGCGAGGGCTGGAGCTACAGTGCAACCTATTCATGCTTCTTTCCAAACTATCCGGATCGCGCGGAGGTATACTTCGGATGCGAGGACAGCGTGAGTTTCGCATTCCATGCTGTCGAAGGGGAAACGGTTGCCTTAGAGGATTTCAATTCTGTCGCGATCTTTGCTACTGCCGCACAGCTGCCCAAACTGGAGATTAATGTTGATATTCCTTTTTCCGACATTGATAAGTCGACTTGGGTGGATGCTGAATTTACACTGACCCTTGGAACAAAGCAATTTGAGAGCGGCGATTTCTCCGGCGTCGGAGCGGTAAAGGGGAGGGGAAACAGCTCTTGGAGTCAGCCAAAGAAGCCGTACTCCATTAAGCTGTCGTCCAAGGAATCCCTGCTGGATATTCCGGCGACCAAGAAGTATGCTATTGTTCCGGGCTATTACGACTGGTCACTGATGAGAAACTTCATAACTTATAAATCAGGGCTGATGCTGAGCGGAATTGAGTACACGCCCAAGTGCGAGTTCGTCGAGGTCTATCTGAATGGGGAATACAACGGCATTTATATCCTCGTCGAGCGCATTGATCTTGAAAAGACCAAGATAAACATAGAAGAGGCCACCGAGGACGATCTCACGGGCGGATACCTAATCGAAAAGGACTGCGCCGCCAAAATCGATTTTTCCGAGGACCAGTGGTTTGACTGCCCATATTGGGCAAATCAGAGCAAGGATTATTTCGTCATCAAGTCGCCTGAGCCCGAGGATGAAGCCGTGCTCGAGCAGATGAAGGATTACCTTGAAAACCATATGCAGAAGCTTCATGACGCTGTCATGGGCATAAGCGATGAGGATTATACCAAGTATGTCGATATCGACTCCTGGGTTGATTTTATCATCATGCAGGAGATAGCAAAAAACATCGACGGGAACTTAAAAACGAGCTGCTATATGTATAAGCAGAGCGGAGATGACAAGATTTATATGACTGCTCTGTGGGATTTTGACCTTGCATATGGCATGTACGGCGGCAGCAATGCTGCACCTGGACATAACGATGAGTATGATTGCCCTGTTGCAACCACTGCAGACGGGTTCATGACCATCAACAGCTCATGCCCTTGGGTTCAGCACCTATACAACGATTATCCTGAATTTCGTACGGCATTGATCACGAGGTATAACGAGTATCGATACAGTCTGATACCTGCGATGCAGAGGATGATTGTCGAGCAGGCCGCTTATCTGCGCGCGAATACCGACCGCAACGATGCCATGTGGAATAGCAGCTTCGTTTATGGAGTCAATAATCTCAGAAACTGGTTGGATGGCAGGATAGAATGGCTCGACGCCCAGTGGCTTTATAAAAAAGGAGATGTCAACATCGATGGCGATATTTCCGTTTCCGATGCACTCCTGACGCTGAGAAGTGCTCTTGAATTGGAGGAGCTGACAGAAGTTCAGATATCTCTTGCCGACCTTAACGGAGATAATATTATCAGCACTGTGGATGCAAATCTTGTCGCCAGAATGGCGTTAATGATTGGATAAAGAAAATCAAGGAGAATCGCAATGAAAAGATTCAACAAGCTTATCTGCCTAATGCTTGCGCTCGTAATGATGCTCAGTCTTGCATCACTCGGCTCCATCATGGCGGAAAAAGCGGAAACAGAGACCTTAACACTCAACCCCGATTATTCGGACGGAGTGACTATAGAACCCGGTCAAATGACCGTTCATGCCGACGTTCAGTACGGAATTGTAACATTCCGTGAAACCAAGATCTTAAGCTTTACCGCAAGCTTTGGCGAGGGCTGGAGCTATAATGAGAATTATTCCCTGTTCTTCCCCAATAATACCAATAGGGTAACGATCACGGATAACGCTGACGGAAGCAAAACATTCAGCTTTAGGGCGGTTTCCGGCGAGTCGGTGATGCTGAGCGACTTTAACTGCGTGGGCATATATGCGAGCGCTGCAGTTCTGCCAAAGCTTGAGATTAATATCGACATTCCGTTTTCACAGGTGGATAAGGAAACATGGGTGGATGCCGAGTTTACCCTGACCATGGGGACCAAGCAGTTCGCAAGCGGCGATTATTCCGGTACTGGCGCAATCAAGGGACGAGGGAATACCTCCTGGGGTCAGCCCAAAAAGCCCTATTCCATCAAGCTTTCATCAAAGGCATCGCTTCTTGATATTCCAAATACGAAAAAATATGCCATAGTGCCGGGCTATGCGGATCAAAGCCTGATGAGGAATTTTATCACATATAAAGCAGGGCTGATGCTGAACGGAATCGAGTATACTCCCAAGTGTGAGTTTGTAGAGGTTTATCTGAACGGCGTCTATAATGGTATCTATATCCTTGTTGAGCGTGTTGCGCTTGAAAGCAATAAGATCGATCTTGATGAGGCAACGGCGGAGGATCTCACCGGCGCATATCTTATCGAAAAGGATATCGACGGCAAGATTGACTTTGCAAATGACCAATGGTTCAACTGTCCCTATTGGGCGAACCAGGGCCGGGACTATTTTGTACTCAAAGAGCCGGAGCCCGAAGATGCGGCATTGCTTGAGCAGATGCTTGATTACCTTGAGGAGCATATGCAGAAGCTTCATAACTCCATAATGGGCACGAGCGGCGAAAGCTATACCCAATATGTCGATGTGGATTCCTGGATAGATTTCATCATCATGCAGGAGATCACAAAGAATATTGACGGCAATCTCAAGACCAGCTGCTATTTGCTCAAAAAGAGCGGCGACGATCATATCTATATGACTGCGCTATGGGATTTTGACCTTGCTTACGGAAATGCCAACTGGGACAATGCCGATCATCAGCACAACGATTATTACGACTGCCCGAACGGCATGGGTACGAGTGATTTTATGGCGATAAACAGCTCAAGTCCATGGTTCGATCACCTCTACGATGATTATCCCGAGTTCAGGGAGGCACTGATTGCAAAATACAATGAGTACCGTGAAACGCTGATTCCTGCAATGCGTGTAATGATGAACGAGCAGGCGGCATATCTGTCCGAGAATACCGCGCGCAACGATAATAAGTGGGGAACGGATTTTGCAAGCGGAGTAAATACGCTTCAGAATTGGTTTGATGGAAGAATTTATTGGCTCGATAGGCAGTGGTGTGATGATTATGAGGAGATTGACCTTAACTATGCCATGAATGCTGAGAACGGTTCTCTTCAATTCCAAACAGAGGGCGAGCAGTACCCGTTTGTCGGTGTATCCGTTGACGGCAGGCTTGCAGGAAGAAGCGATATCTCAGGAATAAACGATGCGGAATCGGCCGTTGAGCTTACTATTGATATGCAGGCCGGGGAGACTCTGACCTTCGAATACAAGGTCAGCAGCGAACAGGGCTTTGACTATTTCGAATTCTATGTTAACGGCAGCCAAACGCTGCGAGAGAGCGGAAGCATTAATTGGACGACCTACACATTTACCGCGCCAACGGATGCAAGCTATACGTTTAGGTGGAGCTATATCAAGGATTATAGTGTTGACAGTGGCAGCGACTGCGTGTGGATAGATAATGTTGCTTATTCCGGCGATCCTCAGTCAAACTATGAGCTTGGTGACGTGAATATGGACGGTAATGTGACGGCAGCCGATGCCCTGTTGGTCATTCGCTATGCGATGGGCTTAACTGATTTGACAGAGACTCAGCTCGCTCTGGCTGATCTCAACGGAAACGGTACGGTCAATACCGAGGACGCTTCGCTTGTTCTCAGAGCAGCATTGACCGGTGGGAATCAGGCTTGACGAAAAAACTTGATTGCTGCTAATCCACTCAGTTGATTACACAAGCCGGGCTGCAGAAATGGCACCCGGCTTGATGATTATGAATTGATTCGCATTAGAATAGGATACATCAAGCATATGCAGTAGTACAGGTTAAGCATTTGTGACGGAGAAGAGTATGTCAAGCTCCCTCTTGGCGGCCCTATGCGGCGGTTGACAATACTTTCCCTGAATATTATAATTGGTCACATACGATCGAATCAATAATAATCATTCGATAGGGGGCTTTATTCTGCCGACTTAAGCGTTTGTACATGGCGGTAAAGAGACCGGGAAGTGGATTGTATCGTTATGGAGCTTATTCCTCAAAATTGATTTGGATACTTATAGTTATTATTTAATGCTGGGAGAGATTGGCATCATGGAGGACTATGACTAAATTCAAAAGAGAAGCTATTGGAGTGTTGATCAAAAAATGACGGACGCAGTACGGGCGGTTCCTCTGAAAACCGGAGACGAAATAGAAATAGAGATCACCGCTTTATCATCCGGCGGGCATGGCATAGGGAGATATCAAGGCTTTGCGGTATTCGTACCGTTTACTTGGATGGGCGATCATATCACCGCCCAAATAACTAAGGTACAAAAGAACTATGCCGAAGCAAAGCTTGTCGATATCCTTATACCCTCCCCGGAAAGGGTAGAGCCTCCTTGCCCTGCGTTCGGAAACTGCGGAGCATGTTCTCTCATGCACGCAAGCTATTCCGCTCAGCTCGAAGCCAAGCGCCGCATCGTACAGGATGCGTTTGAACGCATTGGTGGCATTAGCGGCGTGACGGTAAAGCCTACCATTGGTATGGATACACCTCTATGCTATCGCAACAAGGCGAGCTTTCCATTTGGAAATCACAACGGAAGGGTGGTTTTCGGATGCTATGAAAAGCGCAGCCACAGGCTGATACCTCTGGACGGCTGTCTCATTCAGAATGAGAAGTCGATAATCGCCATGAAAACGCTGTGCAAATGGGCGAATGATTTCGGCATACGCGCATATGACCCCACACCCACCGGTTCAATGGGCAATGGCCGCCGGAGAGCGAGAGATGCATCTGCAGTATCCTCGACGAACACAAAAAAGCAGGGAATACTTCGTCACGGCGTGATTCGCTGTACGGAGGGTGGCACGATGGTGATAGTTGTCACCACCGGCAAGCTTCCGCACAGGGATGAGCTTGTCGAAAGACTGCTTTCGGCTATTCCAGATATCAAGTCCATCATCCACAACGTAAATCCCAATGACACAAACCTCATTATGGGCAGGGAAACCAGGGTAGTATTTGGCAGTGATACCGTAATAGAAGACTTGAATTCTCTGAGCTTCGCCGTCAGTGCGCAAAGCTTTTTGCAGGTCAATCCCAAACAGACCATTGTACTGTATAATGCCGCTATCGATGCTCTGGAGCTTAATATGTCCGATTCGGTAATAGACCTCTACTGCGGTATCGGCACTATTTCGCTGCTCATGGCAAAGATGGTCAAGAAGGTTCTTGGCATTGAAGCCGTCCCTGCTGCGATCGAGGATGCTAAACGGAATGCCGTACGAAATAAGCTTAACAATGCAAGCTTTATTTGCGGCAGCGTTGAGGATGTCCTACCAAAGATCCTGCGCCACGGGAGCGTCAGGCACGGAGTCTCAGCCCAAATGACAGACAATGGCAATGGAATTGAGAATAGAGCCTTTGAATGCGGCTCCATAAAAACGGAAAGCCCCGAATCGGAGGGTTCCTTGCCTGCGTGTGATTCATCCGAAGGAGGGACTTGCCACGAGATGCTCGGCACAGGGAAAGAATCTGTGGCATGCGGCTCCATAAAAACGGAAAGCCCCGAATCGCAGGGTTCCTTGTCGGCGTATGATTCAAACGAAGGTGGGACTTATCCCGGCACGCTTGGTGCAGGGAAAGAGTTTACCGCTTTGGTTCTGGATCCGCCCCGGGTGGGGGTCGATAAGGCAGCTATTGACGCTATTGCCGCAAGCGGAATAGGGCGTATTGCCTATGTGTCCTGCAACCCCGCAACCCTTGCTCGCGACTGCAAACTCCTGTGTGCCGGCGGTTATGTCATTAACTCCGTTCAGCCGGTGGATATGTTTCCTGAAACGGAACATGTGGAGACGGTATGTTTATTGTCCAAACTGAAATCGACTCAGCATATTGAAGTTGAGCTGGATATTGACGAGTTGGATTTGACTGCTGCGGAGAAAAAGGCAACCTATGATGAGATCAAAGCGTATGTACTGGAGCATAGCGGCTTGAAGGTCAGCAGCCTGTATATCGCACAGGTGAAGCAGAAGTGCGGTATCATTGAGCGGAAAAATTGTAATAAGCCGAAATCTGAAGATGCTAAGCAGCCGCAATGTCCGCCGGATAAGGAAAAGGCAATTACGGAAGCATTAAAGTATTTTGGGATGATTTGATTCTTATAAATGCTTGGTGGAGGTATAAAATGAACGATACACAGCAAAAAGAAGCAGCAAAACAGTTTGCTTCATATTGGAAAGGCAAAGGTTACGAGAAGGGAGAAAGTCAAGCATTCTGGCTTTCTCTGCTTCGTGATGTTTATGGTGTGGAACATCCTGAGCAATTTATCACTTTTGAGGAACAGGTACATCTTGACCATACCAGCTTTATAGATGGTACGATTCCATCAACAAAGGTTTTGATTGAACAAAAAGGATTGGGCAAAGACTTGAAGAAGCCCATTAAGCAGTCAGATGGTACATTGCTGACTCCTTTTCAGCAGGCAAAACGCTATATTACAGAATTACCTTTATCTCAGCACCCTCGCTGGGTAGTTACTTGTAATTTTGAAAAATTCTTTGTCTATGATATGGAGCGTCCTGGTGGTGAACCGGAAGAAATTCTGATGGAAAACCTACCAACAGAGTATTATCGCCTGTCCTTTTTGGTAAATAATGAAAATGTACATTTGAAGCGAGAAATGGAAGTTTCAATCGCTGCTGGCGAAATGGTCGGCTTGCTTTACGATGCTTTCCATAAACAGTATGCAGATCCATACAGTGAATGTGCTTTGAAAAGTTTGAATATTCTTTGCGTTCGTCTTGTGTTCTGCCTTTATGCAGAAGATGCCGGTATCTTCGGCCATCATGGAATGTTTCACGACTATTTGGCGGAGTACGACACACGTCATATGCGCAAAGCCCTAATCGAACTATTTCAAGTGCTGGATACCGCACCGGAGGATCGAGACCCTTACCTAAAAGATGATAACCCCGATTTGGCTGCATTCCCTTATGTGAATGGAGGCCTGTTTGCAAATGAAGATATTGAGATACCGCCGTTTACGGACGAAATTCGGAGTTTGCTTCTTAATAAGGCAAGTTCGGACTTTAACTGGTCAGAAATCAGTCCGACGATCTTTGGTGCAGTTTTTGAAAGCACGCTGAATCCAGAAACTCGTCGTAGCGGAGGTATGCACTATACCTCTATTGAGAATATCCACAAAGTTATTGATCCGCTGTTTCTCGATGACTTGAAAAAAGAGTTTGAAGAAATTTGCGAGATTGCCGTAGAGAAAACTCGTGAGCGAAAGCTAAAAGAGTTTCAAAAAAAGCTGGCGTCTCTGACATTTTTGGATATAAAAACACCGAGATTGATACAATTTAATTATTCCTCCGCCGAATTTGCTGCTTGAGGGGTAAGTTGGTGTTTGAGGGGTAAGTTGTGGAAGTCGGGGTGTCCCGGCTGTTTTTATCGGTAGAAATGTAAAAAGCTCTTGACATTTGGGAGGCCTCTCTTTATAATGAAAATATAAAAACTATTTTACATTCTGGAGGTAGTCCTATGAAGAAGATTTTTAAGAAAGCCGATGAAATGGAATTGGCAGTTAACTATAAAGCTGCCCGCAATGCCTTTGTGTTCTTAGAGCTTGCGCTTGCAGTGTACTGTCTGGTATGTGTTCTGAAAACCGGGGAATTACCTTGGGTATGGCTGATCTTCATTATTTCAGGATTAGTTTTTTGGGGAACGAAGCTGATAGAAACAAAGCGTCTATCTGATCCGGGAGATTCTGATGAAGAATAATATTAGGGAGCTGCGAAAGAGTAAAAGCCTGAGACAGGAAGATTTGGCAGAAATCCTCGGAGTCACCAGACAGACTATTATTGCAATTGAAAACAACAAATATGATCCAACGTTAGAGTTAGCCATGAAGATCTCGAAATACTTCGAAGTGAGCGTAAACGAGATCTTTCAATTGGAATAAGAAATACAAACGCTGGTTTAGAGGTAACCACCATGAAGCAAATCACAAATAAGGAATACGAAGAGTGGCAGAAATACAAAGCGGAGAAAGCAAAGGGCCACATCCTGCTGCCGGATACCGTCCGGTTCATCTGTGAGGCCAACGGCTATGACGCTGAAAAGATCGGGCAGCACTTCCTTGAAATCCTCCCGAAGATCTGCCCGAAAGAAGAATGAGGGGTGCGTATGGTAATTTATACTACATCTCGTGAGGGAATGGAAAGCGCACTTGCTCATTTGATGGGTGTTTCTGTGCCGGAGCTTTATCAATACATCGAAGCGGCAGCGGATTCAGCCGTAGAAGGTCAATGGTACTTTAATCAGGATCTTTTTGATGAAGCTATGGAAAACTTTTATTCTGATATGATTGAGCAAGAGTTACCAGATGAAATACTGTTTTTCCATCTATCACGGAGGCTTAAAGGTTCTGAAAACGAAATCAGCTATAATTTACAAGAACTGCTCACGTCAAATAATAGTTTTTCAGAGTTTCTGAACGCACATCAGATCACCTTTAGAAAAGGGGTCGGAAACAGAATAATTCTTTGCTATAGAGATAGACAGATTAGCTTGGAAAACACAACGAACACGGATGTGTGCTATCTGCGTAGCAGGCTTGGCTATAACTCAGGTCGAGAAGACTTTTGCTTTAACGGGTTTGCTTTTCGTGATTTGCTGATGAAGAATCAATACACTCGGCAGTTACAAAACTGTCCAGAAATACTTGAACGCCTTGAAAGCTATTTACGAATAAAAGGGCTCGTAAAAGACTATGCGGAAAAGAGCGAATACTACTGCTTCATGTATAGATTCCCTATAGGGTGTGTGATTTTTGATGGGAAAGATGACTTGACTGTTGAGGAAAAGCAGCTTCATCTGTTAAATCAAGTTGCGTATCGACTCTACCAGTACAGCGGAGATTCACGGTATCTATATGATCACGATAATCCGATACTTCGACTTAAGGACGACGATAACGCTTCTGTAGATTGTCTGGTATCCACTGAAATAATCACTACCGATATGATTGAATAAACGAAAAACGCCTCCGAGCCGATGTGGTTCAGAGGCGTTGCTGCGTCTATGGGTTATGCTTTGATCTCGGCACCGTCCTTGAAGGTCACCCGGATGTCGTTCTTTCTGTGAACGGTGATGTAGTCCACCATCGCCAGCCAGTCTGTTTCCCGGAACTCCGTCAGCGGCTTCAGGTTCCGCAGCTCATTCAGATAGGATTCGATCTGGTGCCTTCTGGCCATGCGCTCGGCAATCAGGTCGGTGACCTCGGTGTGTCGGGCCTTGGCCTTATCGAACCGGGCTACCAGACCGTCGTAGCGTTTCTGGTATTCAGCCTGATCGAGGGCAACGTGAGCGTTTTCCTTGATGCACTCCTCGATGAGCTCGGCTGCAATGTTGATCTCAGCTTCCAGCTCGTTCAGCTCTCCCTCGAGGGCTGTGGTGTCGAGGCTCCTTGAAAGGACCTGCTCGTATATGGCTATAAACTGTTCCTTCTGGTCAATCACCTGATTGGCGGCCCGGAGGAACAGTTCTTTTATTTCATCCTCGGTGAGCGTCGGTGTGGCGCATTTCTGACCGTCGAACTTGTGATTGCACTGCCAGATGACCTTCCGGTAGGCGTCGTTGCTGTGCCAGACTTTCGGACCGTACCAGCTGCTGCAGTCGCCGCACTTGACCTTGCTGGAAAAGATGCTGACCGAGCTCTTGCGGTTCCGGCCCTTCTTGCGGGTGGACATCAGGGTCTGCACCATCTCGAAGGTCTCCGGATCGATAATGGCCTCGTGGTTGTCCTTGACATAATACTGTGGGATTTCGCCCTCGTTGGCCTTTTTCTTCTTTGTGAGGAAATCGACCGTGTAGGTCTTCTGAAGGAGCGCGTCGCCCTTGTACTTCTCATTCGTGAGGATGCTGCGGATGTTGCTGGCGTTCCAATGATCCTTCCCGCCTGGCGAGGGTATCCCTTCTTCCGTCAGCGTGGAAGCTATCTGGAACGGCGACTTCCCAAGCAGAAACATCCCGTAGATCCGCTTGACCAGCTTCGCCTGTTCGGGGTTGACCACGAGGTTGCGGTCAGGCCCCATGTCGTAGCCGAGGAACCGTTTGAACGGAACGGTCACCTTGCCGTCAGCGAACCGCTTTCTCTGACCCCATGTGCAGTTCTCCGAGATAGAACGGCTTTCTTCCTGGGCAAGCGAGGACATGATGGTCAGCAGAAGTTCGCCTTTGCTGTCGAACGTCCAGATGTTCTCTTTCTCGAAATAGACCTCAACGCAATGCTCCTTCAGCTTGCGGATGGTGGTGAGGCTGTCGACCGTGTTGCGGGCGAAACGGCTGACCGACTTTGTGATGATCAGGTCGATCTTCCCGGCGAGGGCGTCGGCCACCATGCTTTTGAAGCCCTCACGCTTTTTGGTGTTCGTCCCGGTGATGCCCTCGTCGGTATAGACACCGGCGAACTCCCAATCGTCCCGTCCTTGGATGTAGTTGGTGTAGTAATCGACCTGCGCTTCATAGCTGGTCAGCTGTTCTTCGTTGTCTGTGCTGACACGAGCGTAGGCCGCCACACGTCGCTTCTTAGTGCTGTTGATCGGTGCCGCCGTGAAGCGTGACAGCGTCGCCGGTATGGTAGTTACGGATTTGGCCATTTCTTTTCGCTCCTTATTTTCTTGATTCTTTCACTCATTGCCTCCCTGCGCTCGTCTGTCCAAGCGGCCTTCATGGATTTTTTTTGCTTTTTCCCGCCGTTCCTCGGTCCAAGGGGTGCCGTGCCGCTTATCCAAGAAGTCTCTGGATTCGATGTGGCCGTCCCTGAAATGGAACGTGACCGTGTGGTCGAGGATTGTAGCGTTTTCAATCTGGGCGTCCATCGCAGCCTCGTCGAACTCGTCAAGGCCGAGGACGTCGGTCACCAGCCGTTTCATGGTCTCGTCCCGGATGCCGGGGTTGTGGCACTTGTCCTTCGGGCCGGTGCAGTACCAAGACCGTGTTGGGGTGCCGTCCTTGCGCTTTCCGGATTGGCAGCGGTAATTCGCACCGCAGCAGCCGCATTTGATGAAGCCGGTGAATTCGTAGAACAAGTGTCTGTTTGGATTAGTATCCTTTCGCTTGTGCCGTTCTCCCCAGAGCTTTCTGCGCTCGTCTGTCCACCAGTCGGTCTTGGCGGTAGATTGCCATTTGGTGGTGACCTCGTGGCCGTCGTAAAAGCGGAAGGTCAAGGTATCGTCTCCGATAACGATGACTTCCTCGATCTGCTGACTGAAAACGTCCTCGTCAAACTCATCAAGGCCCAGCACCTCCGCTGCGGTATTCTGGAGCATCTTCTCCGGTATGTTTTTTGAGGGGCAAGCCGACGCACCTTTCTGGCTTTTTGTCTGGCAGGTCCAGATGTAGTAAACCTCACCGGCGGTATTCCGTTTTCCACTGTGGCGATAGTGTTTTCGGCAGCAGCCACAGGTGATCTTCGTGGAGAAAGCCGATAGTTTCAGCGACTTGTTTCCGAATGGACCAAGGTCCCGTCTGCGCTTGAACTCGGCCTGTACCGCTTGCCATTCGTCCATCGGGATAATTGCCTCGTGGGTGTCTTCGACAAAATACTGTGGCATCTCGCCGTAATTCTTCCTACGGTGCTTGGTGATCGGGTCTTCACAGTATTCCTTCTGGAAAAGCATGTTCCCGGTGTAGGTGATGTTTGTCAGGATGACCTTCACATTGGAGTCCACCCACGGCTTTCCTTGCCGGGTATAAATGCCTCGGTCCATCAAAGCCCTGCCAATCTCAATCCGGGATGCGCCTTTCATGTACTCGGCATACATCCAGCGGATGATCTCAGCTTCCTCCGGTACGATGACCAGCTTGTCGTCCTGCCACTCATACCCGAAAATGCTGAACTTGCCGTTGGGAATGCCTTGCTTGAACCGCTTGATCGTACCCCATTTGACGTTTTCTGAAATGCTGCGGCTTTCTTCCTGCGCGAAGGAAGCAAGGATGGAAAGCATCAACTCTCCGTCGCCGCTCAAGGAATTGATGTTTTCCTTCTCGAAGCGCACCTCAATGCCGAGGTCCTTCAGGTGCCGGACCATGTTCAGAAGATCCACGGTGTTCCTCGCAAACCGCTGGATCGACTTGGTGAGGATGATGTCGATGTTTCCGGCTTCACACTCAGCCAGCATGCGATTGAGCTCTTCACGCTTTTTGGTGCCGGTGCCGGAGATCCCGTAATCTGCAAAAACGCCAGCGTATTCCCATTCGGGGTTCTTTTGAATCAGTGCGCTGTAATAGCTCACCTGTGCAGAAAGCGAGTGCTGCATCCGCTCGGATTCCATCGACACTCTGGCGTAGGCAGCGACTCGCTTTCTTGTTTTCAGAACTGGCAGTTTTCGCTCGATTTTCTCTACTGTTTTCAATGAAATCCCTCCTTCCGGTAGTGTCTATATATCACTCTAAAAGGCCGGAATATCAAGCGTTTTCCGATAATAATGTACCCAAATATGGCCGGTATTTTTCGAGCAGAATTGTATCAATTTCAGCGTATTCCTCCTCGGTGATCAGGCCCTTTTCGAGCATGGATTTCGCCATTGAAATCGCTGCGTGGTAAAGCATATCGTTGTGAAGCTCCTCCTTGCTCATCAGGCATCACCGCCTTTGAACCGGGCTGCAATATAACAGCCGTGGGAGCAGTACTTGCGCTTGGCGTTTCCATAGGCCGTGAACTCCTTCCCGCACTCTGGGCAGGTAAAGGTATAAACAGCCTTCTGTTTTACGGCCTCCGGGTGAGCGTTCCACCATGCCGTCCGGCACTCCGGACAGCAGAACTTCTTCTGTTTACGTCCGGGGAGCTGGATCAGGACCTTTCCGCAGTTCAGACAAAGCTGCGTGGGGACCTCTGCAAGGCTGTGTCTCTCTGCCTTTTCTCCGGCGAGACCGTGGGAGCGGCAGTAGGCTTTGACGCTGTCCTTTGATAATCCGACGCTGTTGGCAATCGCCGTATATCCGAAGCCCTGATGACGCAGGGCCGTTATCTTTTCTCTTTGCTCGTTGGTCATGAGATTGTCCTCCAGTCCGAGAGGGGTTCCTCTCACTACCCACTGGAGGGAATCGACCGGTTTGAACGAAAACGGGCATAAAAAAAGAAGGCCCACCCGGGAATCCCAGATGAGCCATCCGCATTATTTCCTGTATGTTCCTCCAAGTGCCGCGATCGTCAGGGGCCCGGCCTTGCCATCGACTTCGAGACCGGCTGCTTTCTGATACGCTTTGACCTTGGCTTTCGTTTTGGAAAGGTAGTTCTTGTTTGTGACCGTGAGCCCGGTGAAGCCAGCCGCATTGAGTAGCTTCTTTAGCTCACAGACATCCTCGCCCTGGCATCCGTATCGGAGCGCGCGGGTGAAAACAAAGCCTTCAGGCGGCTTGGGCTCAGGTTCCGGATTACCTTCAATCTCCCGGACTTCCTCCTCGGTCCAGAAAGGCGGCCTGCCGTATGCATTCCATGTATTACCTGTGAGCGGGAGCTTGACCACGCCAGCGTCACGGCCTCTCGCTTCGATTACATTGAGATCTGTATCGACCACATATCCGATATGTGTCGCCTTACCGGTCTTGTCAAGCTTGAACACGAAGTCGCCGACGCGGAGCCTGTTGCGTTCGATCTTAGCGCACATGCTGTAAAGGCCCTGCGCAGCGAGATCATATCTGAGAAAGTGCTTGACGTTCTGGAGCCAATACATGCCCAGACCTGAACAGTCGAAAGCGCGGAGAACGTCGCCGTAGCCTGCGGCCACCTGTCTGCGCCAGAAAGTGATCGCCCTTCTCGCATTTGTATCGGACGTCTCTCTCTGCCTGATCCAAGCCTCGTTGACCGCTGGACCGAGCTGGCCCTGCGCTCCCCAGACATAGATGGAATGGTTGTCTACCTGCTCTTGCAGATAAGTGAGAAACTCTCTGAGATTATTCGTCTTCAGCATCTTTGTCATCCTCCGTTTCAGTTTCGTCATTCGTTTCGGTATCTTTTTCCTTTTCAGCCCGGTTGTGGAGCTGTTCAAGCACGGCTTTCAGCTTTTTGGGGACCGGAAGCCCGAGATATGCCGCGTTCTCAATCAGCGAGACACCCTCGTTTGAGATATAGAAAAAGATAATTGCCGTCCTCAGCACAGCTCCTGTGCCGATCACGTATGTATCGAGTATGTGGCCTAATCCCACCAGCGCGAAAATGAGCACTTTTTTGAAAATGCCTTTGAATCCCACTCTGCTCGACAGCTTTTTGTCTACCACCGCGCACATGATGCCGGTCACATAGTCGATCAGAACACATGCGATAAGCGCATAAAGCAACCCGTCGCACCCCCCGAGAAACCATCCGAGCCAGCCGCCAACAGCGCTGAAGGCCACCTGTACGGTGATCCAGAATTCTTTCATTTCAGAAACCTCCTATTGTGTTTTCATTCGGGTTCGGTTATAATGCCGTCCGAAAGGATGTGATGAATATGGCTAAGTTCATTCCCAAAGCCAAAATGAGCAAGAAAGCTCAAAAAAAGCTCGCAAAGAAGAACCGCGTCACATGGGAAGTGAATCCCGTAACGCGCAAGACCGAGAACAGAAAGGTGTATAACCGTAAAAGGAACTCCCGCGAGAGGTTCGACGAACCACCGGCGGGAGTTTTCTTATGCTGTTCTTTTATAGATATAGCACGTGATGTACGGCTGCAAGTTGCTGTGAGCGGTCCCGCTTCCATTCGAGCCTGTGTTGCCTGACAGCGTTACTGTATGCGTATGCCCTCCCCCGGAGCCTGTAGTAGCAGGTCCCGAAGTGCCGTCATTCGTCAGGTACTTATAGTTGCTTCCTGATCCGGATCCAACCTTGTATGTGCCTGAAGCGGCCTGATGAGTATGCGCCGCGGCCTCCGTCGCCGTAGCCGTGCCGGACGATAACGAATGGTAATGCGAAGGCAGATTCGCTGTGGAGAGAGTTACCGTCTTTGCGCCACCTGTCAACTCTGCATCGTTGAAATCACGGTCGTTCGGATCGACGCCGACAGGTACTCTACCTGAACCCCACAATTCCCACGTCCCCCCGAGAAACGTGGTAGCGCCAGTAGGATCTGTGGTCATTCGTATCGAACCCACGGGATAAATAAGATCCCGTAGCCAAGTCAGCGACGAGAAGCTTACCGCTCCCTCGAAAGTCACATCCTCGTGAAAAACAGCATCCCAGCCCATCTCGAACTTGTCCTGCTCGGATATCTTGCCTATCGCCATCCCGAGTCCGTTGTTTCGAATAGAGAAGATTGTATCCGCGGTCGTGATGTCGGCGTATGCATAGACCGTCTCGAAGTAGTCGCTGACTTTTACCCTTATGTCGTATGCGTACTGGCTCGAGAGAGAACCGCCGCACACATAAGTGCCATTCAACGAATATGTGCCGGACCATGTTTTGAGGTCTGTATAGTTCGTAGCCGTTTTCCTCTTGCTCTGAACTATGATCGAAGCGTCGTTTGAGGAATCAAGCGAACTGATATTCACCTTCATCCTGATAGATATGTACGTTCCGTTATGGGATAGCACACCCGAACTGTTACAGCGAAAGACCGAGGCGATATTCACTGTAGGCGACTTGTAGGCGACCACCTCATACGTCCCTGTGATCGTTTTCGTCCTGTTTCGGGAGTCCTTGACCACAATAGTAAAGCTCTGTGTGCCGCTCCGTGTCAGCGCTTCGGTAGTGAACGACGCTTCGGTGTATGTGGTTCCGTTTATGGTGGTCGTTACCGATACTATGGTCGAGCCGTATGTGCCTGATGCGTTGACATTGACATTCAGTCTCGTTTTGTTCTGTATAAACGCGTTGAACTGACCGGCAATATTCGAATCCGAGTCCGTGAGCGTATAAGTTGCGGACGGCACTATCGACGCGGGAACGTTTATCGTTATCGAAACTGACTTAGTTCCGATCAGCGTATTCCCGGAGTAAGTGTCGCAGTACAGCGTTCCCACTGCTGTGGTAGAATTCGGAGCCTGATTTGCGAGTGTTCGAGACGGCGTCCAGTTCACAGAGGTGTTCGACGTCTTTGTGACGATCGTTCCTGACGCGGAACCCACCTGATACCTCAAAGTATGAGTAAACGAGGAAGAAGCCGGAGAAAGCGTGATCGTTCCCGCTGAACCCATCGTAAGCGATCCAACAGAAGGTGTGGTAGCTCTGGGTATCGTCGGGAGCGTTACCGTAGCAGATCCCGTAATAAGTTTCAGAGAGTTGGCAAACGAACAGTCAGCATTCCATGAAAGCGTGACAGAACCTGTGCCATCGGCATTGTGGTTGATAACACATGTGCCGTATCCTGCGGCTTCTGTATCAGCGTTATCTGTCATGACCGTCAGGAACTTTGTCCCTTCGGCATTGCCGTATGGCGTCTGATACTGTGTCGTGTGATCGGAAGCGGTCGGAATGAGGTCAGTTGCGAAGCCTCGCTTCTGTCGCGTGTAAACGGTCGTACCGTTGGCCCTGACAGTCATACTGCCGCGGTTCGTCTGGTCGTAGTTGTTGCAATAAATATGGTAGCCTGTGGAGGCCGCAACGTTCGCAATGTAGATATAGAAACGGATCGTTGAGGTGTTGTTTTCGACCGACTGGCTCGTGACCTTGTACTCCATCCAGCAGCCGAGCTTGGCCGTTGCCGTTCCGGAGAACGATCCGTTTATTATGCTGTATCCCGAATGTATCGGTGTTGTCCTGTCTGCCATATCATCACTCCGTAAGCTTGAAATTAAGGTTGTCTGACTCCGGCATCCATGCGAAGGGGCCAATCCTCATACCGGTAAGGATCTGCACGGTATTGACATACAGCTTTCCAGCCGAGAAATAGGCTATGGCGTTCTCCGTGGATACGGAATCCTCGTCACCGGTGAAGAAGTAGAGGATGTCGTTTTCGAGCTTAAGCTTTATGTTAGAGGTGCTCTCGCCGATGACGATGCCGGAGGCAATCATGCGTATGAAACCATGTATGGCCTCAAACTGCTGATTCATATCTCCGTTCAGATCCGATATTTCAGAATTCGTTTCATAGAAGTTCATCTCGATAGTGCCTGCCATGACCGAAAGCGTGGTCATAACAGTGCTCTGAAACTGCTCGAAATCGGAAGTGGCAACATAGTCCTCCAGCGCCGACATGATGATCTGCTGTGCCGACTGGAGGATGCTTGTATTGTTGGTGATCTGCTGTTGGACTATCTCTACAGCACCGCTGTTGGTGACGTAGTCTGACTCGATGCCCTCGATCCTGTCGATCGCTCCGTTTATCCTGCCGGTATTATCCGCAACGAGCGAAGCCCGGCTGTCTCCTATCGTGATACGTGTAGCGGCCGGGTTCTGAATAGGGATAGTCATTTTGGTCAGCACAAAATACGCTTCAGGCAGTATGTCGCCGCACGAGACGATAACTCGGTCGAGGAACTTGAACGTTTCAACGTTGGTATCAAGGGCGGCAAGGTCCACAGCCGTCAGCTGTATCGTTTCCTTCAATCTTGCACCCTGCGCCGCAAGCCATGCCTGTGCTTTGTGTAACAGGTTCGTCGGAAGGGTAACGTCATCCCATGTGGTAAGACTGACAGGAGCATAGATGGTACCATAGATAGCGGCATTCGCCGAATCGATGAGCCGGGGATCGTTGTCATGAACGTCCGCGATCGTAAGCCTTGCTTCGGTCTCATATGCAGGATCGATAGCCTTCAGCTTTGCTCCAAGCGGAACGCATGCTGTGTACGATTCATCCGCGTCTTTTGTTATCGCCAGTGATAACAGGTTCTCTCCGAACTCGATCTTCTGTGTAGCCGTATCGGGCGGCTCAGCAAGCCAGTTTAGAACGGGTTTACTGTCCCGGTTGAACGTAACATACAGATACCCTCCATACTTGTCGATGAGTTTGCTCTTCATCACGTTCCATGTAGAGTCCCAAAGCTCTGAATACGGGGTAATGTCGTTTTCATCGGTGACAGTGCAAGAACCGGCAATTAGCCTCTGTGATTCTGCTACGCTTCCATTATGGCCGTTTAGCAGGAAAGCAAAGAACTGTGCGGGAGTGCCCGTAAAGGAATATGGCTCCCGCACGCTGTCGATAAGAAACGCGATGCACCCTTCGACTGTGTATTTGTGCATATTCCCGAGTGTGCGCTCATCCTTGATCGCTCTGCCTTGGAATATCTGGTAGCTGTCCCTGAATACCTTTATTCTGCTGACGAGCTTCGTTATGTTTCCCGCAGACGGATTCGTATCGGGAACGGTAAACGTCAGTAATCCGGGCTCGTTTACAGATAAGTTCAGTATGGGATCGATGACCGCGTACTCGGGTAACCGCGGATCGTAAACAAGGAAGGAATCGGAATAAATGGTGTAGATCATAGCCAGCCCTTCTTAAATAAAAACGTTGTCGTTCCGAAGGAGGCTACCGTTACTCGCTTGCTGTCGTTTGACGCAAGATACAGCTGTGGTATGATATGCTCTCCTGCGGATAAGGTAACCGTGATATTCTGTCCGTTCGAAGCGAACGTCAGAGACGTTTCCTCAGTGGTCTTGACCGTTGGCACTACCGGCATTTTCCCGTTAACCAGATATGCCCGTCCGCTTCCGCTGACAGTGACTGTCGTATCATTCTCTTCAAGCTTATAGGGCTCCGCAGTAACAGTCACCGAAATCTCGCAGTAACCATCCTGCTTTGTTATCCCGTTAACGTCGATCCTGCCGTTGTAGGTGTACCCGATATCCTTATCGAAAACGATGTACATCCTTTGCCCATGCAGCAGGTTCACAAACTCAAAAAGTCTGCTCCTGTAACTGCCTACGGCATACATCGTAATATTGATCACTCTGTCACCGTAACGGACGGTTCCGAGCGCTTCGGTCATATCAAGGGATCCGTCTCTCCCGGGAACCTCAACATAATCCGTTTTTGCAGGCGGCATCGGTATTTCATACGGGGCAACTATGAGCCCATAGTTTTTCGTATTTATTCGTCCGAATGCTATCCAGCTCATGCGTACCTCACTTTCAGTTTCTGAAGATCTCCAAGCGCGGCATCCATCTCGGGAGCAAGCCAGCCTACGACCGCGCCAGTGTCCGTCACTATCTGACGTACACCCATCTGCGGCAGATACGTCTTCATAAGATCGAGCATCGCCGCAAGCGAGACTGTGATCGCGTTCTTCTGAGAGATGCCCGCAGTAACATCAATGTTCGCCGCGGCCTTTACAGGATCCATATCGAAATCAGTCGGAATGGCTTTCTCCATTTCCTTTTCCACGTCGTCCATGGCGTCAACAAAGCCCTCTCCGAGACCAAGTCCCATGTTCTCGCCGATACCGGCGAATACAGTACTCGGGCTGTGTATGCCGAAGAAGTTCTTGATTCCGTCGATGAGCCCTCCGGCCCACTCCTTGACCTTGTTCCACAGCCATGAAGCGGCGTTGGATATGCCCTCCCACAGACCTTTGAGAAGGTTTCCACCGGCCTCAACGAGTTTATACGCCAATGATCCGATCGCCTCAACAATGCCCGTGATTATCTGCGGGATAGCTTTAACTATCTCGATTATGATGGTCGGAAGGTTCTCGATAAGAGCTACAAAGAGCTCGACACCAGCCTGTATGATAAGCGGGATATTCTCTATCAAAGCATCGATTATGCCGCCGATTATTTCGGGAATAGCCTTCACTATTTCAACGATTATGGTGGGCAGTGCCTGAACGAGCGAGATCAGGAGCTGTATGCCCGCCTGAATGATCTGCGGGATAGCGCCGAGCACAGCTTTGATTATGCCGTCGATTATTTTGGGGATCGCTTCAACGATTTTTGCGATTATCGTCGGAAGAGCGGATACCAGTGACGTGATGAGCTTTATTCCCGTTTCGATTATCTGAGGAATTGCATCGAGCAGGAAATTGATTATGCCCATTATCACCTCGGGCAGCGCCTCGATCAGCACGGGGATCGCATCAAGTATGCCCTGTGCCAGACCTTCGATCAGCTGAAGAGCCGCGTCAAGGATCATGGGAAGGTTATCGATGAGTGTCTGTACTATCTGGACGACCACCTCAACCACCTGCGGAATAAGCGTAGGTAACGCTTCGGCAATTCCTGTAATGAGAGACGCGATTATCTGCATTCCCGCCTCAATGATCTGGGGCAAAAGGTCAATGAGTGCTGTTACTATCTCGAGTATGACCTGCATTACAACGGGGAGCAGTTGCGGTATCGCACCGATTATGCCCTCGGCGAGCGCAGAGATGATCGCAGGTGCGCTCTCAAGCACAGCTGACGCGATCGTAAGAACGAGCGTCACGACCTGCGGGATCATGCTTGTAATAGAACCGATCACGTCCGTGACGCCTTTTTTAATCTTTTCACCGGCTTCATCGTTACCGGCCACCAGATCCGAAAGACCGTCAAGTATGGATGATATTCCCGGAAGAAGCTCACCGACCATGCGGTTCTTGAGACCGCCCATAGTGCCCTTAAGCCTCGAGAGCGAATCCTCAAACGAAGCAGAAGCGGCAACGGCCTCGTTTGACATGACCATTCCGTAGTCATGCGCTTCCTGCTTCAGAGCCTCCGTTTCCTCGGCACTCATATTGAGGACAGCGGCCATATCGACAGCCGACTTGCCGAGGAGGTTGTTGGCCGCGGCCGTTCTGTCGGCACCGGCCTCCATATCCTGCAATGCGGCAATGACTATAGACAGCTGTTCATCCTGACTCTTTCCGTTCAGGTCCTCTATGGACAAGCCCACAGCGGCAAGCTTCTCAGCCGCCTTGTCTGAGCCATTGGCGGCTTCCGAAATGACTCCGGACAGTTTTTTCATGCCCGTCTGCAGGCCGTTTACATCCGCACCGCTTCTCTCAAATACATATGACCATTCCTGAAACGATTCTGCCGAAATGCCGATCTTCTGTGAGGTCTTATCTATTGCGTCACCCGCGGAGGCCACGTCGTTGGCCATATCCCACAGCTTCTTGCCCGCGGCAACAGCAGCGGTGCCGATAGCCACCATCGCGGCGGCCATTGCCTTGCCGACTTCCTTTGCGACCTCGCCGACCTTTTTCAGCTTGCCGCCGGCATCCTCGCTCTGATCTCCCGCCTTGTCGACCTCTTTGCCGAACTCATCCGCTTCCTTGCCGGCTTCATCGAATCCCGACTCCGCGTTTTCGAGAGCGGCGTTGTTGTCCTTCAGCTCTCGCTCCATGCCGTTCAGCGCGGCTTCTGCATTATTGAGCTGTATCTGCCAGTTCTGTGTGCGCCGGTCATTCTCGCCAAATGAAGAAGCGGCGTTATCAAGCGCCGCCTTCAAGGTTTCGATCTTTTGTTTCTGCGCGTCGATCTCTTTGTTGAGAACGGCGTTTCGGGATGTGAGTGCCTCGACCGATCTGTCGTTTGCGTCAAATTGGGAGGAAACGAGCTTCATTTCCGATCCCAGAACTTTGAAGGAGGAATTGATATCAGAAAGAGCCTTCTTAAATTCCTTCTCTCCTTCAAGACCGATCCTTAATCCGAAATTATCAGCCAATCAGCATTCCTCCTTTCTCAGATCCCGTCCGGTATTATTTCATCGATAAAATGCTCTCTTTTAGGTTTGGAGATGCCGCTGAATTGTTTATGGCATTCCCATAGATCGAGCATCAAACCGAACGGCATCGCCCAGAACTCATCCTGTGTCAGATGGAGCTGGGCGATGCCGTAATAAAGGAGCCGGGTAAACAGCTCTTCGTCGCTTACCCGGCCGCCGTGTTTTTTGAGTCTTCCTCGCTCTCAATATTGCGTTTCGTACCCTTATACATGGCTTCGGTTATTGCCGCCTTGTACTCGGCAAGATCCGAGGGTACTGTCAGAAGCTCAACGTCCTCCTCAGTGAGCAGGGGTTTCTTTTCATCCCTGTTCTTGAGGTTGTGGATGAGAATGCTCTGATTGGCAAGAAGAGTAATGAGCCATACGATCTCACCAAGAGCAATTTCGAAGTTCTTGTTCTTGAGGAGCTTGTCTCCGAGGTTTTCAAGGCCGCCGTATCGTGCGGCGATCTCTTTCGTTGCCCTGGTCGTGAGGATCAGTTCGTACTCCTCGCCGCCGATATTGATGAAAGAACTGCGTTCGTTATCCATGACCGCGCCTCCTTACATAAGCTGACTGTCGCCGGGCAGATTGATGGGCGTGATATTGAGACCCGCGGGTTCGTACACGGCGTCATACCAGCTTTCGATGACGCTGCCGCTAACACCCTCCGCGCCTTCGGTGACCTCCGCCTTCCAGGGGTGTTTGCCGAAAGCGTCCTCTCGGTTGCGGCGCATGATGGTGCCCTCGATGGTAGGCGTGGAGAAGGTGATGGAATCGCCCTTCGTGGCGAGGTTGGTGGCGGGGATGCCGAACTTGACCCGGTAGAGCCAGTAGTAGCGGTACTTGCCGTTGGACTTCTTGGCGCGGAAGCCGACCGCCACGGGCCTGCCGCCGTCCTCGGACGCGGAGATCACCACACCGTTGCTGTCGATGGTGGTGCCCGTAAGGTCGCCGGCGGTCTTCGCACCGATGTCGTCGACGCCCAGGGAGAGGGTGCCGGATTTGAACTCCTTCACGACCTCCGCCGCGCCGTCGTCGGCGTACAGCGTCGCCTCGTTCAGTTCGACCGTCAGATCGGCGGTCATAGCTTTCGCCAGCACCTGGGGTTCGTCGTAGGTCTCGTTGCCCTGATCGTCCTCGGTGATGTTGGCGTAATAAAGTTTGTCAAGACCGATCGTAGCCATGATCATTCCTCCATTTCATATTCGTAGTAGCGGGCGGCGTCCACAGTATAGTGGTGATAGCCCGTATCGGTTTCATATCCGTTGTACATCCTGCCCGTTATTGTGAAATCCTCACGCAGAAGCAGATGCACGAGACGGTTCTTCAGCGCCGTGTAGCTGCCTTTCGTGTACAGCGAAAGCCTCGCCTCCTGGACGTCCACGCCCGGCGCGTCGTCAGCGTGAAGGTCAAAGGTGTCGGAGAGCGGGGTTATAACGACGTAGGCGTCCGGCGCTTCATCCGAGAAGATCCCGGTCTCGACGGGAACGCCCTTCGTCGCCAGGAGCGAAGTCAGGTCTTCCAGTATGCTCATTTGCCGACCTCCTCTTCAAGCGCCCGCTTCATGGCTTCGATGGCGGCAGCCTTGGACGCCGATTTGGCGGGTTTCAGAAACGGCTTCGGCGGCTGTCCGTGTCTGCCGTATTCGAGGATGTTGGCGATCTTGGCGTTGCTGTCCCCGTCACGCCGGGGTTCGGCGAAGCCCACCTTCACGTTGTGGTTGCCGTCCCGGTCCAGCTTTACGGAAGACGTGCCGAGGGAAGCGAGAAGCTGTCCCGTGGAACGGGACTCCTCCTTCGTGCCTCTGCCGATGACGCCGGAGAGGTTCGAGCGGACTCTCGCCTCAACGACCTCCGCGCCGGCTGAAAGCACACGCTCGGCCATGCCGTCCTCGTCCTTCGCCAGATGAGCGAGTTTTTCGAGAAACTCGTCCGGCATTTTGATATCAGCCTTTGCCACTTGTAGGCACCACCTTTCTCGCCAGGACTTCCGTGTACATCCCGCGCCCTCTTACGTTTTCCACGGAGAGGATGCTGAACCGCTCCCCGCCGCAGACGAGGGTGTGTTCGGTCGAGACCGTCACGCCGGGGATACAGCGGAAGCGGAAGAGGTCGGTGGCGTCGGAGTACGCGGCGAGGTTGACCCACCTCGTCGAGCCGTGCCGGCCCTCCCGGTACACGCGAACGGAAGCGAGGACCCGCTCCTCCCCGGAAACGAAGCCCTCGCTGTCTTTCGCTCGACGGATTTCGACAATATCCGCCGTGGCGTTCATCTTGCCGAAGCTCATACCTGCCACCTCCTGTCCAGACGGAGCAGAAGGTTGACGGTATTCCAAACCTGCTGCGCGGCCTGCGGGTTGTCGGCGAAGAAGCCGCCCGTGGAGCCGTCCCGCGACTCGTAGAAGTGCGAGGCAAGCATGATCACGGCCTGCTCCGTGGTGGCGGGCATGGGGTTCTCCCCGTAGAAGCCCTCCGGGATGTGCTGATAGCTTTCGGCGTAGGAAACGGCCGCGATGATGAAGTTCCGGATCAGATCATCGTCAGCCGAATGTTCGAGTATGAGGTTTGCCTTGACCTTCTGAAGCAGTTCATTCATCACCGCGGCCTCCTTTCACGCTTACTTGCTGCTCTTGGCCGCGCCGGTCTTGAGCAGCTTGATCGCCTCGGGTAGCACCAGCTTGCCATCGACACGCTCCTTTGCGACGAAGCCCACCATGCCGTTGCCGGCGAAGAGTTCCTTCAGTTCGGCGAAGGAACGGGGACCGCGGTCGCCGATGTTGTAGTAGGAGAAATCGCCGAACGCGAGGACAGCCTTGTTGGGGCCGGGTTCCGGGAAGAACGGAGAGGTGTAGATCTTGTAGCCCAGGCAGGTGTCGGGTTCGCCCGCCTGCAGAGAGGGCTGCCACAGGAACTGGCCGTTCTCGTCCTTCAGCTTGCGAAGGGCGGCGACACACTTGTCGTTGGTGAGGAAGACGGCGTTCTTGCGGTAGGGGCGCTTGAGGGAGTAGATGAGGTCGATGACGTCGTCGGCGGTCACGTCGGTGCTTTCGAGGGTCTTTCCGACCTGCGCGCCGCCGGTCGCTGCGAGGATGCCGAGAGGCTGTCCGGTGCCGGTGCCGTTGATGAAGGCGTCCTCCTCGGCGTTGGCGAGCGCCTTGGTGAAGGCGTCGAGGATGTACTGCTCAAGGGGGAACGCGCTGTCGTAGAGCAGCTCCTCGGTCACCTTGATGGCGACGTGCAGCTTGTGGGCGTCGAGGATGATCTGGTCGAAGGTGGCCTCGCCGAAGCTGAGAGCGCCGCCTTCCTCGATCCAGGCCGCCGCAGGCTTGGTCGCGGCGATGTTGATCTTATGCTCGCCGCTGGTGGGCAGGCTGTGGGCGATCTTTCTGACGACGTTCTCCTCCTTGAGGGCGTCGATCAGACGGCTGTCGTACTCCTCGGGGACGAGATAGCCGCCCTGGGCGTCGATGCCTTCCTGCAGAACGTTGCTGATCTGGCGGAAGTTGGAACGCAGGGCGTTCAGCATCGCCTTCCTGTACTCGTCGGAGGCGCGGCCGGTCTTCGCGGGCTTGTCCTCCGCGCTGCCGTTCATGGGGCGGCCGGTAATGGGAGTGCCGAGGGGCCTGGACATTTCGGCGTCCATAGCCTCCATAGCCTGCAGGCGCTCGATCTCAGCGCTGTAGTTTCTGACCTTCTGCTCCATCTCGGCATAGGTCTTCGCGTCGGCTTCGGAAAGCAGGCCGTCCTTGTCGCGGCGGCTCTCCACGAACGCCTTCGCGGCGTTCCACGCCTGGTTTCTCTTCTCGATCATTTCAAGGGTCTTGTTCATGATAGTTACCTCCAGTTTTTCATGAGATTGAGCCGCTCCATGAGAGAGTCGGCTTTGACTTTGGGTGCGCTGTCCGCTTTGGGGCGGGTCTTGCATTTCGCGGCGATCTTCTCCATAAGGGAGTTCATGACGGCCGCTTCCGAGAACGGAACGGAATCCTGCGGAGGGGTGATGTCCTCCAGGACCTCGTCCGCTTCGGCGCGTTTGAGGATGTCGTCGGCAAAGCCGAGTTCCACGGCCTTGCGGGCGTCCATCCAGGTTTCCGCGTCCATCATGTGCGACAGGCGCGCGCGGGAGAGATTGGTCTTGATCTCATAGGCGTTGATGATGCTGTCCTTCACCTCGGAAAGCATGGCGATGGCTTTTTCCATCTCCGAAGCATCACCCATCGCTACGGTGACCGGGTTGTGGATCATCATCATGGACACCGGGGATACCAGCACCTTCGTTCCCGCCATAGCGATCACCGAAGCCGCCGATGCAGCGATGCCGTCGATCTTGACCGTGACGCTGCCCTTGTAATCCATCAGCATATTGTAGATTTGGGCCGCAGCTACACAGTCGCCGCCGGGCGAGTTGATCCACACGACGATGTCGCCCTCGCCGGCGTTCAGTTCGTCTTTGAAGAGCTGGGGCGTGACGTCGTCGTCAAACCAGCTTTCCGACGCGATGGTGCCGCTGAGGAACAGCGTCCTTTCCGTCGCCGGAGTCCCGTCCGCCTGATTCGTCACCGTCCTGTTCTTCCATTTCCAGAACTTCTTCATCTGAGTCCTCCTTTCCGGGTTGTGTATTCGCAAAAGCTCCCGCATTTGCCAGCGGGAGCATATTGCCGTTGATAAGGTAAAGGTCTCCGCCTTCCTCGGCGGGGATGCGGTCGAGGTTTTCCAGTTCACGGATGTCGTTGGCGGACATCCAGCCGTTCTGCCTCGCCGTGGCGTAGCCGCTCATGCGGCTCTGATAGTCACCGCGGAGGAGACCCTCCACGTTGAACTTCACGAAATACTCCTTCTTCTCGCCCGGCGACAGTAGCGTTCTCTGAATGGACTGCTCCCAGCGGATCACCCAGGGGTCGAGGGTGTATTTCACGAACTCAAGCGACTGCTGCTCAATATTGGAAAAGCTCGACTTTTCCAGGTCCGCCAGCATATGCGGAGGCACACGGAAAATTCGAGCGATCTCATTGATCTGGAACTTGCGCGTCTCAAGGAACTGCGCCTGTTCCGGGGATATGGAGATGGGCGTGTATTTGAGTCCCTCTTCCAGAACGGCGATCTTGCCGCTGTTCTGGGAGCCTCCGAACTGGCTCATCCAGGACTCCCTGACCCTCTGCGGATCTTTAATCGTGCCGGGGTGTTCAAGAACGCCGCTCGGAGCCGCCCCGTTGGCGAAGAACTTGCTACCGTACTCCTCTGTGGCGATGGCGAGACCGATGGCGTTCTTCGCCATTGCGATCGGACTGTATCCGACGAGACCGTCGAAGCCCAGTCCGGGGATGTGAAGCACGTCGGGCGGACGCAGGATCACGGTTTCATTTCTGCCTCCGGCTTCGTCTGTGGAGCGCTGATACTGGTAGTACAGATGACCCCGCTCGTCACGGTCGACCGTCATCTTGTTCGGCATGAGCGGATAGACGGCGATGACCTCGCCGCGCCCGTTCCGAATGATCTGGGCGTAGGCGTTGCCCCACAGGAGCAGGTGCGTCATAAGGGTCTCGCGGAATACGAAGGAACTCATCTCCGGGTTCGGCTCATCGTGAAGCAGCTGATAGAGCGGATGGTCGATGGCTTTTTCCTTGCCGCCGTCCGCCCGGTATCTGTACACGTGCAGCGGCAGACCCGCGATGGCTTCCGCGAGGATGCGGACGCAGGAGTAGACCGCCGTCATCTGCATGGCGGAGCGTTCGGTCACTACTTTGCCGGAGGTCGTGCCGCCCAGGTAGAAAGCGTATCCGCTGCCGGCTGTTCTGTTCTGAGGCTTGTCTCTCGATTTGAACAAACCGCTGAAAATACTCATATCGCTCACCGTCCTTTACAAAAATAAAAGACCGCGCGTGTCGTACACGCTCTCGGTCTGGTCAGCGCCGCACCGGATGGCACGGTCGAGTGCCATGATCGTGGCCACGGCACCGTCAATTTTCTCGGTAGACTTCTCCTTGTCCGGCTTGATGTTCCCGGCAGGATCGGTCCGCACATAGATGTTGTCCATCATCCAGCGAAGCACGGGATGTCCGCCGTGGGCGATCTTCTGCTCCAGCGTCAGCTTCATCAGTTCCTTCGTCGGAGGGGACATATCCTTGAAGCCCTGTCCGAATGGAACGACCGTGAAGCCCATGCCCTCAAGGTTCTGCACCATCTGCACGGCTCCCCAGCGGTCGAAAGCGATCTCCCGGATGTTGAACCGTTCTCCGAGACGCTCGATGAACTTCTCAATATAGCCGTAATGAACGACGTTTCCTTCCGTGGTCTGCAGGTATCCTTGGCGTTCCCACACATCGTAGGGTACGTGATCCCGATTGACCCGCTGGTCCATGTTCTCTTCCGGTATCCAGAAGTAGGGCAGAATCACGAACTTGTCTTCCTCGTCCAACGGCGGGAACACCAGAACAAAGGCCGTGATATCTGTCGTGGAGGAGAGGTCGAGGCCACCGTAGCAGACCCGGCCTTCGAGATCGTCTTCGCTCACCGCAAAGGCGCACCGGTCCCATTTCTCCATAGGCATCCAGCGCACAGCCTGCTTGACCCATTGATTGAGTCGGAGCTGCCGGAACGCGTTCTCCTCGGCGGGGTTCTGTTTTGCGGACTCGCAGGCCGCTTTGACCTTGTCGATCCCGACTGTGATCCCGAGCGACGGGTTTGCCTTCTTCCAGACCTTCGGGTCCGTCCAATCGTCGTTCTCGTCTGCACCGTAGATCACCGGATAGAATGTCGGATCGATCTTCCGGCCTTCCAGCAGATCCTTTGCCTTCTGGTGCGTTTCGTAGCAGATGGATTTCGTGTCTGTCCCGGCAGTGGTTATAAGGAAGTAAAGCGGTTGCATACGAGCATCGCCAGAGCCCTTGGTCATAACGTCAAAGAGCTTCCGGTTCGGCTGGGTGTGCAGCTCGTCAAACACCACGCCGTGGATATTGAACCCGTGCTTCGAGTACGCCTCTGCGGACAGCACCTGGTAGAAACTGTTCGTTGGCAGGTACACGATCCGCTTCGTAGCCGTCAGGATCTTGACCCTGCGGTTCAGCGCCGGACACATACGGACCATGTCCGCAGCGACCTCGAATACGATCGAAGCCTGCTGGCGATCCGCTGCGCATCCGTAGACCTCCGCACGTTCCTCACCGTCGCCGCATGTGAGCAGGAGCGCGACCGCAGCCGCGAGCTCCGATTTTCCCATCTTCTTGGGGATCTCAATGTAGGCGGTGTTGAACTGCCGGTATCCGTTGGGCTTGATGATGCCGAAGATGTCCCGAATGATCTGCTCCTGCCAATCAATCAGGGTGAACGGTTTCCCGGCCCATGTGCCCTTGGTGTGGCAGAGACACTCGATGAACGAGACCGCGTAGTCGGCTTTCGCTTTATCGTAGACGGAGTCCCTCGCCTTGAACTTCGTCGGCGTGTATTTCTTCATTCGCCTCAAATCATCACCTCCCGGAAGGCATAAAAAATAGCCGCCGTAGCGACCGCCATAACGAGGAACAGAGCCGCATGGCTCATTCTCCAAGGTTATTATTGTTTACTGGTGCATCGCCCAAAGGATCGCGTGCCCGTCGTCCTCGAACTCGACCTCGCTTGCTGCCCGGAGCCCAATCGCGCCTTCGCAGGTGTGATCGTCGGTCAGGAACTCGTAGGTTGCTCCGTAGTAGCAGGGCTTGTTCTTTCCGTTGTAGTAGTACCCAGCCAGCACCAGCTTATCGCCAAAGGTCAGAACCTTGCTCCAGCGGGTTTCCAAGTCCTCCGGGCAGGTCGGGTTCGGAAGCCGGTACTTTCTCGTTGCCTCATTGATCGTCATGACCGTGTCCTCCTCAGCTTTCTTTCTCGATCGTGCCTTTGCCGACCCAAACGCTGCCGTCCGGCCATTTGTAGGAGTCGAAGGAGTATTCGTGGCTGCCGACCTTGAACCGAATGTAGGTTCTGTCGTCGCTGCCTTCCAGAAGGGTGATGCGGTCGAGGGCGGGCTGGAAGCCGTACTCGCTGTAAAGGGCTGCCTGTGCGGTGCGCTTCAGGTTCATGTTGATCTCGCGGGTTGTCATGTTCTTGTCCTCCGTAGTGTGGTTTCCCCTTGGGGTAGTGTATATATCACTCTAAAACGACATAATAGCAAGTCATTTTTGCGAGATTTTTCAAGGTTTTTCACACTTTTTTGCGGCCTCATTCGTCGCCGTAAAGGATGAATTGAACGTACTCTTTGCGGTGCTCCTCAAGGAAATTCACGAGCTCGAAGTAGTTCCGATCAAAGGCCAGCCGCTGCACCATATGCACATCAAACATGTTCGTGAGCCCGGTGTCCCGAATGGCAAGAATCTGGTTTCGGATCGTTTCATTCATCGTCGCTCACCACCCTGCAAATGTCCGCGCCGTATGCGACCGACAGGCCGGAGCCGTTGTCCCATGCAACCATGATGGAGCCAATGTCATCCACGCCGATGACCGTGCCTTTCGTTCCGATCGGGGGAGCTTGAATATCGTCCATCTCAACGAGCTCCACCCGTGTGCCGGGCGTGTAGCGCCGACGTAAGCCTTCGAGGGCCGCTTTGCTGATCATTCGCATGTTTCCACCTCCGTTTTCTTCGCGCCGCTCTTGAAGGCCGAGGACCCGGTGAGGTTCCGGAGCAGAACCTTGCGTTCGGCCTTGTACTCGTTTCCGATGAACCCGAGCCGGAGCAGGAAGCAGCGGAATGCGTACTTGTCGTTGTCGACTGGCTTTTCCTTGGCGGTGATCCGCTTCTGGTTCCGGGCCATGTCGCAGAGCGCGGTCACAAAGTGCATGTATGCCTTGACCTCGTCCGGTGACTCGTACTTCGGGAACCATGAGAAGTCCAGCTTCTTGCCTTCAATGTTGATGGGAAGCTCGCTAACTCCGAGCGCCTTCTTGATCAGACTGCCCTTGGCGGCGACCAAGTCGTAAAGGTTCTGGAGCTGGCTTTCGGTGAAGATCGAAAGTGGCATCTGGATCAGTGGCATCTGGATCGCAACCCCGGTGGGGCCTTCTTCCTTGTCGGTTCCTGTCTCGGCGTGAAAGCCCGCTGCGGCAAGGGCGATGATGATTGCTTCAATCGTGTCCTGATCCGTGCGCTCGTCGTAGACCACCGTGCCATCCTTCTCGACGAGGATGTTGTTTACCGCGTAGGCGCAGGTGGGCATGCCCTTGTAGACCGGCTTCATGCCGATCGTCTTGGAGATGACTGCGACCAGTTCTTTGCGATCCGGTCCTGTGGCGTTGTAGTGTAGTTTCATTGGGTTACCTCCTTGTTTTTTGGTACTGTATACATCACTCTAAAGCCACAGAATAGCAAGTTATTTTTGAGCGATTTTTGTACTATTTTTCAGGAGATAAGGCCCTGTTCGCCTACGGTCGAAACTTCATCGAAACGGAGCGTCACCCCGTCTCTGAGTACCGTCACGCCCTCTGCGGAGCCGACCTGTTCGATGTACCGCTTTACGATGACGTCGCAGTATTTCTCGTCCAGTTCCACGGTGTAACAGGTGCGCTCCGACTGCTCACAGGCGATGAGCGTGCTGCCGGAACCGCCAAACGGGTCCAGCACCAGCGCGTTCGTCATGGAGGAGTTCATGATCGGGTAGGCCAAAAGCGCGATCGGCTTCATGGTCGGGTGGTCCGCGTTCTTCTTGGGCTTGTCATACTCCCAGACCGTGGTCTCCTTCCGACCGGCGTACCAGGCGTGCTTCCCGGACTTCTTCCAGCCGAACAGCACCGGCTCGTGAATCCACTGGTAGGGACTGCGCCCCAGCACCAGCGAGTTCTTTTTCCAGATGCAGCATCCGGACAGGTAGAACCCTGCGTCGGCAAACGCTCTGCGGAAGTTCAGGCCTTCGGTATCCGCATGGAACACATAGATGGAAGCATCGTCTGCCATGACCGCTTCCATGTTGGTGAAAGCATCGAGCAGGAACTGGTAGAAAGCATCGTTTGCCATGTGATCGTTCTTGATCTTCCCGGCGGTGCCTTCGTAGTTCACGTTGTACGGTGGGTCGGTCAGCACAAGGTTGGCCTTCTTACCGTCCATCAGGATGTCGTAGGTTTCCTCCTTTGTGGAATCTCCGCAGACCAGACGGTGCCGACCGAGCGTCCAGACATCGCCAGCCTTGGTAAAGGAGGGCTTTTTCAGCTCCTCATCCACATCGAAATCATCGTCATGCATGCCGTCCTTCAGGCTGTCCTTGAAAAGGTCGTCGATCTCGGCAGGGTCAAAACCGGTGAGGGAAACATCAAAGTCCTCACCCTGCAGGTCAGCGATCAGCAGGGTCAGCTTGTCCTTATCCCAATCGCCGCTGATCTTGTTCAGGGCGATGTTGAGCGCTTTTTCCTTGGCGTCGTCCATTTCAACGACCACACAGTCAACCTCTGTGATGCCAAGGTCGATGAGGACCTTGAGCCTCTGGTGCCCACCGACAACACGACCGGTCGTCTTATTCCAGATGACCGGTTCGACATAACCGAACTCCTCGATGGAGCGTTTCAGTTTTTCGTATTCCTCGTCACCGGGCTTCAGGTCCTTGCGAGGGTTGTATTCGGCAGGAAGCAGCTCTACCGTTTTCTTTTTCTCAATCAGCATATAAGACCCCACTCAGCGAACCTCTCGAAACCGCCGATGCGGTCAATGAAAGTCCTCGCTGTTTCTACGATTCTCTCGTATGGAATACCGTCCACAGCATCGTCACCGATGGCACAGACAAGCTCGACCGGCGTACCGGTTTCCTGCGCCTTGAGCCATGCGTAAATGTTGATGCTGACGTCGGCTTTGGAGAGGTCCTTGCCGTGCAGACCACCGCCGGTCACGGAGTCTCCCATATCGGAGCCGAGCTTCCGGTTAGTGGCACCGGAGTCGACATCCGTGCCGCCGGTCCAGTAACCGAGAGGGTTGATCTCAGCATCCGGGAAGACTTCACGCAGATTGTCCGTCTTGGCGTTGCTCTGGCAGAGGATCAGACGGTCGCCGTCCAGAATGTATTTACCGTCGCTGCCATAGGTGTCATAGAGCTGCTTGGCGATGGCGGTGAGCTTTTTCTGCTCGTCAGTCACCGGGACACCTTTGAAGATGCCGTTGTCGCCGCAGTGGATGCCGCCGATCTGGTTGTCGGCCAGATGCTCATCCTGCGAAACCTCACGGTAGTCCACCAGCAGGTTCCCGGCGATACGGGAAACAGCAGCCTTTACCTCATCAGGAGAGAGGGCTACCGAGGTTTCGCTGATAATATGGCAGATGCCGTGGCCAATCAGGACCTCGACGGCGATCTTCGGATTATTCTCTTTTTGATACGCAAGGTCGACAAGAGCACCGGCAATACGGTCGGCCACCTTGTCGGGATGCGCCGGGTTTACTTTCTCAAACATATCAGTTTCCTTTCCGAGCGGTGAGCAGCCGCTCCATCAAATCGTCTTGTGGATTTCTGCCGCCGTACTCCACGGCACAGTTTTCTTTCACGATCTGGTAAATCTGATACCAGACCTGATTGACCTGCTTCATGTAGGTCTGGCTCATTGCAACATACGGTGAAGCGATGGCATTGCCGGTGGTGGGATGCTTGGCCAGAAAGCCGAACTCGGATATCGCTTCCTCGCACTGAATCCATCGGGAGACTGACATGGCGTACTGCTCAATCAGCTGGTTGTTTACTAACATTTCACAGCCACGAGCCTTGAGCCAGTTCCAAGTATCCCGGTATACCTCTTCGGCACACAGGTCTTTGCCGTTCTTCTGAGCGGCTTTCAAGTATTCTTTGACTGGAGGAACATCCGCTCCTTCGATTTCTGCCGGTTCCGGGAGCACCACCGCACCGTTCAACCTGCCGTCAGCGATTTTATCGGTCAGAGCCTTGGACTTTCTCCCGGCACCGACACGCTGACCGCCTCTCATAGTTCCGTCTTTTGCCACACATTTCACCTCGCTTTCCGGGCTGGGGGTTAATACCCCGTTTGATTTCTGATTTTTGCGCTCGTGACCCCACGCCGCTGTCCGGGTAGAAGGGTCGTAGAGATTTGACCCGCCCCACGGTCACCGGTCACCGAGCTCGTGATGGATCTTCGTGTGGCACGACTGGCACAGGCTCATCAGGTTGCTGGCATCGTGGGTACCGCCTTGGGAAATAGGAAGAATATGATGAACTTCCTCGACCGGTGTTAACCGACCTTCCTTGAGGCACTGCTCACACAGAGGGTGGGCTGCTGCATACCTGTCACGGATACGCTTCCAAGCCCTGCCGTATTTGCGGTTGACATCCGGGCTGCGCTCGTACTTGTTGTACCGATCCCGGTCCAGCTTCTCGTGCTCCGGGCAGAAGCGTCTATCAGTAAGCCTTGGACAGCCGGGGTAAGCGCAGGGCTTCTTTGGACTCCTTGGCACATAATCACCTCGCTTTCCGGGCATAACAAAAGCCCTGCAGGAGGGGTGCTCCCACAAGGCTTCCGTATGTTTTACTTTGTCCATCATAATACTATCATAAGAGGCGACTCTCAATCTCTCTCATTTACTCTCATGATGGCAGCCACACAGGAAAGGGCCGTATCGTGCATCCGGTAAATGTGCTGGATGCTGTAATGCATCTCAACCGCAATTTTCTCCCACGAGAGGAAGCACAGATACCGCTTCTCCAGCAGGGTTTGCAGTTCAACATCCGAAACAGCCTGTATTGTGGCCATGATTTCCTTTTTCAGCTCCACCAGATCCTCGACGTCGTGTTTCAGGCTTTCCTCAACCTCGATTATCTTCAAAACGGCCCGTTCTACTTTGGAGCCGCCACGGTTCGGGTTTCTCGGCATATCGCTATAAACGACGGTGCAGGATGTGGCCAGTTCATTTAAAGACTCGATTTGCTGGAGCTTGGATTTAATCCGCATATCCAGCGTCCGGGCCTGTGACAGATATTCTTTAGCGGTCATTTCGCTTCTCCTTCCGTAGCTCTTTAATGAGGAATTCCGGATCGACTTTTGACAGGACACCGAACCAGCCGGAGCGGAAGAAACGCTCGATTTCCTGAAGCTCCCGCTCGTCGTCGGTCAGCCGGTAATCCTTGACCGCTTGCAGAATGATGGCATTTGCCAGTTCTTCATATGGGTTCAAAGTCGCACCTCCGAATTTGTGTTCACTCGGATTGGCGAAGATTGTCGATTTTTGTCGTTAGATTTTCAGATTTGCCTTGACCGCAGCGATCAGAGCCGACTGCGTTTTGTCTTTGGCCTTAAGTGCCCGGAGAATCTGCTCATCAATAGTGCCGTCCGTCACGATATGCTGAACGACCACAGTTTCGGCAGTCTGACCTTGCCGCCAGAGCCTTGCTATGGTCTGGGAATAGAGCTCCAAGGACCATGTGAGGCCAAACCAGACGATGGTGTTGCCGCCGGTCTGGAGATTGAGGCCGTGTCCGGCAGAAGCTGGGTGGATCAGGGCTACCGGGATTTCGCCGTTGTTCCATCTGCGGATACTGTCGGCTTTGTCCAGCTTGGAAAACGGAATATGGCGATCATGCAGCCGTTTCATGATCCGCTCCAGATCATGCTGGTACCAATAGGCCACCAGAAGGGGCTTGCCGTTTGCCGACTCGATAATGTCCTCCAGAGCGTCCAGCTTCTGCTCGTGAATGGGGACCGTATTCCCGGCATCGTCGTAAATGGCACCATTGGCCATCTGGGAGAGCTTGCCGGAGAGGGCTGCGGCATTGGCAGCGGATATTTCACCATCGGGCAGGTCCAGAATGAACTGTTTTTTCATCTCGTCGTATGCGTCCTGCTCATCGGGGCTGAGATAGACCTTGTATTCGCTCGATATGAGTTCCGGCATCTTCAGGTGGTCCGTGGATTTCATCGAAATGGTGATATCCGAGATTTTCCGGTATATGGCTTGCTCGGCACCGGGTTTCGGACGGTAGCTGTAAACGATCTGGCCGTTCATGGCGTCCGGCACGAAATACTCCTGCCGATAATAGGTGATAAACCGACCGAGGCGTTTTCCCATGTCTATGACCTTGAACTCTGCCCACAGATCCATCAGTCCGTTGCTGGCCGGAGTGCCGGTTAGCCCAACGACACGCTTGATTCTGGGCCGTACCTGCATCAGAGCCTTGAAGCGTTTTGACTGGTGGTTTTTGAAGGAAGAAAGCTCGTCTACCACGACCATGTCGTAATCAAACGGGAGCTTGCTTTTCTCGATGAGCCATTGGACGTTCTCACGGTTGATGATGTAGATATCGGCTTTCTTCGTCAGGGCCGCTTTTCGCTCAGCCTCGCTTCCGACCGCCACCGAATAGGTCAGGTGGTGAAGCTGGTCCCACTTTTGAAGCTCTGCGCTCCAAGTATCACGGGCTACTCGAAGTGGAGCAATGACCAGCACCTTGTGAACCTCGAAGCTGTCGAACAGCAGGTCCGCAACAGCGGTCAGTGTGATGCTCGTTTTGCCAAGGCCCATGTCCAGCAGCACGGCAGCGAAGGGATGGTCCTCGATATAGTTGATTGCGTACCTCTGGTACTCATGCGGTTCGTATTTCATCAAGTATCCCTCCAATCTGCTCAGGGGCATCAAGGACATATACCTTGAAGCCCAGCCGCCGCAGTAATCCGTGTCTGGCCACCTGCAAAGGTCTCGGTTCCTTGCCCGGTGCCTTGACCTCCACGAAGCCGATCTTGCCTCCGGGCAGCAGCACCAGTCGATCCGGCATCCCGTCAAATCCGGGACTCACCAGTTTCGGTGCGATGCCGCCGCTGTTTTTCACGGCCTTGACTAAGTGTTGTTCTATGATTTTCTCTCGCATAATGTTCCTCCATCAGGGATTAGAGTGGGTGGTGACGGCCTGTGACATGTATTTCCGTAACTTTTCTTAGGTCTTGTTTTTTTGTGCTCTAAGAATAGTTTCTGTAAAGACTGTCAAAGACCGTCACCTTTGGTTCAATCAAGGAAGTCCGACTTGAGATGTAGGCCTAAGATCAGCCGTGCGGATTTGTTTCTTTTCCTTTCAAAACCGGCGCATTCCAGCGCAGTGTAGAAATCAGTCGTGCTGCGGATATAGTCGCCCACCTGCATGCAATAGCTGCGGTATGCGTTGTAGACCTCGCCGGATTTAGCGATCAGGCCTGATCCGACCTCACAACATTCATCGAGGAACTGCGAGAGCCAGTCGTTATTGTCCTTGTACTTCTGAATCGCAGCATCCACCACAGCCGGTTTAACGATGTGATAATCCTTTTCGATCACACGCTTGGCACCGGTCATGATCCATTTCAGGATTGCACCGCCAGCTTTGTTGAAAAGGTAATCGGCATAGTTCTTGATGTCAGAGGAGCCTTCAATCTTGGCGTTAAACGGAATGACAATCAGCCTACGCCATGTTCCGGCATCAATTGCACCGACCTTCGGCAGGTGGTTCGTGTAAAGCACAAGGGTGTGGCTCGGTACGAAACTGAACGGGTCCTTGTACTTTTTCTCCGCATAGATCTCGTCCGTTGAACAGAGCTGCTTGACGTTGGACGTGTTCAGGCGCATGCCTTCCTCCAGCTCGGCGGCAATGATTATCCGTTTACCTTTGGCTTCAGCCAGCTCCGGCTTTACATTCCGCTTGCATCCGACGGTCAGAGTATCTGCGGACATGTTGCCGCTATAGGTGCCCAGAACACGGGAGAGCGTATTCCAGAATGTGGATTTTCCGTTACGACCTTCACCGTAGGCAATGATCAAGCCCTCGACACAGACCTTCCCGATAGCGGAAAGACCAGCGATCTCTTGAACATAATCGATGAGCTCGTTGTCACCGCAGAAGAAGGTCTCCAAAGCGTCCTGCCAGATATCCATACCTTCATCGGACGGGTCAACCGTGGTCTGTTTTGTAATGAAATCCGCAGGGGTGTGTTCGTGAGCGGAAGAAAGGCCAATACGAAGGTCGTAAGTTGCTGACGGGGTGTTGAGCAGAAATTCGTCTGCGTCAAGCTGCCGCTGGTCAATCTCAACCATCGGGTGTGCTTCCTTTAGGGCAGCGGTGATGTATTTTGAATCTCTGCGCTTGATGGCATAGTTGCGGTAGGTTGTGGCGTTCTCGTACTTTTGGAAGGAACGAGACTGTTCCGAGCTGAAAGCCATAGCCGCTTTCTTTGGACCCATCGATGCCAGCAGCTCCCATGCGCCGTTTTTCATCATTTCGTCGGTTGCCTTCTTGATCTCGGTTTCGGCCTCCTCAAGCTGGCGAGTGGTGAGCTCCTGCGCTACGGCCTGAGCCTTGGGCTTGGATTCCTCCCAGAACCGACCGTTGTAGACCAGAAAATCGGTCGAGGGTGAATAGCGGAGCTTGCCTTCATATTCCCGTGCCAGCACCGTGGCCTGTCCGACGTCAGAATAGTCGGAGGGCTTGAGCTGAAGGTCCTGATTGTATTGCTCCGGAGGGATGTATCCTTCCTGTGCGGAGACCTTTTCATAGAACCTCTGTGCGCTGCGCCAGATGCTGTCGAGCTCCGACTGCTCCAAGGGCGGCTGGCAGCAAGCGGCTACCTCCGCAAAATGCTTATGAGCCTCATCGGTATTGCCGAAGCGTTTCAGGATGCGTCCGGCATAATGGGACATGGTGGCGTTGCGGCTGCCTTCGGGAATGACGACGTCTCCGTAGCTGCCGGAGTCCATGTTAGCGTCGAAATCGTCGTCGGCAAGGAAGGTGGTCAGCGTCATCGGGCCGTCAAAGATCTCGACCTCCGGCTTCTGGGTCCCGAAGAAGAACCGAGCGGCATCGAGGGCCTTGGTGTCGAAGTACGGGAAGATGCTGTTGACCAGTTTCTTCATCTCGCTGTACTGGCCGGGATCGGTGATCCGGTCGATGACGAAGAAGACGTGGAACTTCGGCCTCGGTGCTTTATCGCCCTTTTGCTTCATGTGATTGCGGCTGTAATGAACCGCAAATGCCACGCCGGGAAAAGCGTTAGCAACGTCGGAGGGATAGACCCATTCTTCCGGATCGTCGCTGTGGTCGTTATCACAATCGACCGGCAAGCAGTCGGAGCCGATGAAATTGTCGTTGCTGCGGTAGTTGCCCTGATACTCAGCACAAACATAATCGTGCTTTACAGCTTCGATGAGGCTGTCCTTCCCGGTGACCTCGACTTTGTGAGGGTATGTGCAGTTTTCCGGCACCTCCAGACAGTTGGAGCGGTATAAAGTGAATTTCATCTTGTAACCTCCTCGCAGGTCTCGCTGAAGTAGCGGATTCGGTGTCCTTTCCAAGTCGCTCTCTTGATCTCGGCCTCCATGCCCTCGGAAATCCGGTCACCGAAGACCCACATCTCGGCACATTTACTCAGGAGGGCATTCCCGAAAAACAGGCCCAGCTCACGCTCCTTGGGCTTGTTGTCGTCAAGGAACTGCGGAAACAGCAGGTGCGGTGCGATGGGAATGTATCCGGCCTCTACCGCAAAACGGCTGTAGCGTCTGGCGGCAGCGGTGTTGCTTTCGACATCTCCGGCATACGGACTGCAGATATACACGATGGGCCTGAATGCCCGGAGAGCTTTTTCTTCTTTTTCAATAGCACAGAAGGCTCCGAATGCTGTGGGATCTGCATAGCCCTCTGCGTTTTTGTATTCGGCCATGATAGGCACCTCCAATCTAAAGTTCTCACTACCCACTGGAGGGTTTAGTGGTATTTGAACGAATCAGAATCAGTCTTTTTTATAAAACATGGTCTCATAGCCATCGGCACGGAGCTTGAGCCCGTTTGCCCACGGCGGGGTCCGGCCCATCTGCTCACAGAGAACCTTCAGGTCGACTCCGGGGCTGGCTTCGATGACCAGCTCGTCGTGAATGTGCATGGTAATGAAGCAGTGCGACAAGGTTCGCATGGCGTAGCAGAGAATGTCACGGGAGGTGGCTTGGACGATGTTCTCCACGAGCTTCGGCCCGTAGGTCTCCAGCCGCTCCCATTTCTTTGTGCTGCCGATGCCCTCGTAAGTGATACACTCGCTGCCGAACTGATTTGTACCAAGCTTGGGCTTCACATACGAGAGGCGTCTGCCGGACGGGAGCGTAATGAGGAGCATCCCGCTCTGGTAGCAGAACTTGATGCCACAGACCTCGCCGTCCATGTGATACTTCACGGCATTCATAGCTGCTCGGTCGATATCCCACCAGAACCTCACAATGTTCTGGTTCGAGTTGCGCCAAGCAGTGACCAGCGGCTGAAGCTCGTCTTCCGAAAGGCCCATCTCCAAGGCTCCCATCGCTTTGAGAGCTCCGATAGAGCCGCCATAGCCGAGGGCGAGTTCAGCGATTTTGCCTTTTTGCCGCAGGTGGCCGTTCACGCCGTGCTTTTCAACAGGGACCTTGAACATCTGCGATGCGGAAGCGCAGTAGATGTCGCCGCCTTTTTCAAAGACCTCCTGACGCCAGATTTCACCGGCAAACCACGCCAGCACTCTGGCCTCGATTGCCGAGAAGTCGGAGACGATGAACTTGTATCCCGGCTTCGGCACAAAGGCGGTGCGGATCAGTTGAGAGAGCGTATCCGGCACATCTTCGTAGAGAAGCTCCACGCCTTCAAAGTCGCCGCAGCGGACAAGCCCACGAGCCTCTGCCAGATCCGGAAGATGGTTCTGGGGCAGGTTCTGCATCTGGATAATGCGTCCGGCCCAACGACCGGTCCTGTTGGCACCATAGAACTGAAACATTCCACGAGCACGACCATCGGCGCAGACTGCCTTTTCCATCGCCTGATACTTCTTTACGGACGATTTGGCCAGCTGCTGCCGGAGAAGGAGAACCTTCTGGAGCTCTGACGGAGCGGTCTTGAGCATTTCAGCGACTTCCTTCTTTCCAAGGGAATCCACCTCCAGCCCGTTGTCTGAAAGCCACTGCTTCATCTGCTGCACGGAATTGGGGTTATCCAAAGCAGTCAGCTTCTTCATGGCAGCAGTGAGATCCGCACGGGAGCGGGTGTCCATAGCGATGGCTTGATGCACAAGCTCCATATCGAGGGCGACACCTCTGTCGTTGATTTCCTGATCGAGGTGATACTGCTCCCAGACCATTTCCGGCACCGGAAACTTGGCGAGCTTTTCCTGAATGGACATCTCAACCTCAACATCACGGACGTTGTACCGTTTGAAGGCAGACCACTTGTCTGGAGCGTTTTCCGGCAGGTTGCGGGTTCGACCGCCATTGGTCTTTGTCGGCGCACAGGGCTGGCAGAAATACTTGATGAGTTCTTTGCCTTCGGTCAATTTCTGCTTTCCGAGGCCCAGAACGGCACCGACACCTTCCAGCGACAGTGGTAAGCCCATGTAAGCGGACCAGACCATGGTGCATTTCCATGAAACCGGATCGAGGTAGTTGCCCACAGTGTCTTCCGGGATGCTGTAGTAGGCGTTATCAAAGCCGCCGTGATCCCGGAGCCAGCGGGAAAGACATATCCTCTCAAACTGAGCGTTGAAGGCCCACTTCGTCACATCATCGTTTGTCAGCGCAGCGATGACCTCCGGCGGGATTGTCTCACCACAGGCAAGATCGACTACCTGCACGGGGCTGCCGTCTGCGGAATATCCGAAGAGAAGAATGTCGAAATCTGTCGCCTCGGTATATTTGTAGACGCCACACTTGGCAAGGTCCACACTGCTGTAGGTTTCAATATCAATACTGAGTGTTTTCATATACATCGGTCCTTTCCGTAGCCTGAAAGGGTGGCAGGATTGCTCCCACCACCCGCAGGCCGGACATTACTTCTGTTCGAGCTCCTTCATTCGGGCCTCGTGGTACTCGACTTCACGAATGGCACGTTCTCGTTCAAGCTGCTGACGCTCGGCTTCCCATTTGGCGTTGCGAGCTTCACGCTCAGCCTCAAGAGCAGCATTACGCTTCTCACGCTTGCGGTCGTCGATGGTGTCTATGATGGACCTGACGATCCAGAACACGGCCAGAACCAGATAGAGGGACAGAAGCAGGATGCAAAGAATCGTAGTAGCGTTCATGGTACGTACCTCCTTAAGACAGGAAATCTTCATCCGCATCGGTGGAGAAGTCAGATGCTGCGCTGGACTTGCCGCCGAGGGGTTCGCCGTCACGGATCTTCTGCAGGTTGTTCAGCCCACAGGCGATGCCCTTGTTGCCGTTGGAGTTGAAAGCGTAGAAGTTGATGCTGGCACGACCGTACACACCGGAGTAAACCTCGGAGCGGGTCAGGATCGGATTGCAGTCAGCGTCTACGATTCCGGGAGCCGTAGCGGAGTTGGCATTGATGAAGTAGCTGCCAGCGTAAGCCGGATCATCCGGACGCTCGGTGTCGCCGTCACGGAGAGGCGTCTTGATAGCGGTGAGAGGCGGTACGGTGCGACCGTTGCCCTTGAGCTTGGCCTGACCTTCCTCATAGGCCGCCTGAATCGCTGCCTTGATCTTCTGAACGGTCACGGTGTCAGTCTTCGGAATGATGAGGCTGACGCTGAACTTCGGGGTGCCGCCGTTGATGGACTTGGCCTCCCAGACATTGGCATAGGACCAACGGGTGTCCTTGCCGGTGATAACCTTCATGGGGTTTGCGAGTTTTGTAGAATTTGACATATTAGTTGTCCTCCTTGAAATCATCGATAATGGTTGTCATTGCCGGTCTCTTATCGCTGTCCGGCACCAGCGTGGGTTTTCCTTGAGGCTTGGTGATCAGGCCTCCAAGAATGTCGTTGAACTGTTTCTTTCCGAGAAGCGAGGTCATGGCGGTGACGCCGAGAATCTTGTGTTCGTAGGGGTCGTACCCGGCAGCTGTTACGGCTGCGATGACGGCATTCTCGTCTGTGTACTTGCGGTTGGAGCGGCCCTCGACCAGCTTGTAGCCGGACCACTGTTTACCGCTGATGGCTGCCTGAAGCGCATAGTCCTTGATGTCGGAGGCCCAAGCGATCAGATCGTCGATGCGACCGAGGATTTCTTCGACCTCTTCATCTGTCAGCAGAGGCGGCTGCCTGAACTCGAACTTGGCAAGCTCCATGTTGGCGTTGGCTCTTTCACGGCAGTCAGCTTTGGCCTTGCAGAACTGGCACCATTCGCCGCAGTGGTATTCACCCTCTCCGTTAAAGGCAAGCTCTGCAGTCGGGGCCAGAACCTGATCGGCCCACTCGTAGAGTTTGTCCTTTGGAATGGTGAAGGTGCTGACGTTAGAGCGTCGAGGCTGGTAGATGGTCATGCTGACGGTGTCGATGTCGTAGATGCAGTCGAACAGCTCCAGCGCACCGAGGGCGTACAGCTTCATCTGCGGGTTGTCGTCGGCTTCGACCAGAACGCCTCTGCCGTGCTTGTAGTCCACGATGTGCAGCGTCCCGTCTGCAATGATGACGCAGTCGCCGGTGCCGAAGCCCTCTTCGACATACTTGGAGTAGTCGAGCCGCTGTTCGATCAGGACCACAGGGTCCGGGCAGGTTTTCTTGGCCTCCTCGACCAGCTCCATTACGAAGGACACATACCCGTTGGCACATTCCTCCATTTCGGAGTTGTACCAAGTGAGGTCTTCGGTCGGGTCTTTTGCTTCCAAACCGAGTGCTGTCCGGAGCTTGAACTCACAAAGAGCGTGGGCGTCGGTACCTTCGGCTGCGAAATCGCTGCCTTTGTCGTCATAGCCTTCACAGAGCCTTGCCGATGGTGGGCAGTTGAGCCACCTATGCGATGACGATGCAGAGAGAAGTGCGTGGTTAGGCATTTCCGAGCACCTCCGCATCCGCTACCAGAGCCTTGTAGCTTACCGGGTCAACCTCGGAGAGCTTCTTGGCACCGTACTTCGGGAGAAGATCACGGATCTGAGCGGTGAAGCCATCACGGGACTTTTCTGCCAGAATCGCTCTGACCTCTTCGAGGGTGAGTGCTTTTTCCGGTTCCGGAGCAGGGGCCGCTTCCTTGGTGCCGCTGAATGCGCCGGTCAGCCAGTTGGCGATGTTGTTAATAGAAGATGCAATATCCCGCAACTCCCTGATGGTCGCTTCCATTTCGCTCATTTTGCTCATCACGTTTTCCTCCTTCCTGAGATTGGCTTGTCTGGTTCAGCTGGATCAGCTTCCTTGCCAGACGTCTTGACACTACGCTGATTGCCGTAAGCACTCCGATGAGCTCTTCATCGGTGACGGCCTTGTTGGGTCTGGACTCACTCATTGGCGGTTCCTCCTTTCTGAGGACCTGTGTTGTTTTGCTGTCCTCAGTACCCACTGGAGGGAAACCGTTGTTTTGAACGAAAAAATCTGAAAAAATTTTTGACCGCCGCAGAATTGCTTCCACGGCGGCCTTTGTTAGGTATTAGATGAAGTCCTTCAGGGCTTCACGCAGGATGGAGAACACTTTGTTCTTCTGGTAGTTGATGGTCGACTGGCGTTTGCCCATGTCGGCAGCGATTTCACGCTCCGTCTTGCCCTGCATGATAAGCTCGCAGATGCGTCTGCCGTCCGGGTCAAGGCGGTTCAGCTCGTCGTATAGAGCGTCGAGCAGTTCCTTGTCCATAAGGATGGACTCCGCAGACGGTGCATCGTCGGCCAGCGTGTCGCCAAGGGTAAGCTCGTCTTCCTCGCCGCCGATAGGCGTGTCGATGGAAACCTTCTTACCGGCGGCGTAGAACGGGCAGCCGGGGCAAACACCGTCACACTTCCAAAGCTGGGCCTTGGTGCAGCGGCACTCGCCGTTCTTTTGGGCGTGGTAGCGGGTGCTCCAGATGGGCTGGTAGTATGCCCTGTAAACTTCCTCGCTGACCTCGATTGGGGTCCCGTTGATCGGGATAAAGTACTTTTTGTCTTTGTTTTGCATGAAAATTTCCTCCGTTCGATTTGCTTGGAACGGAGGAAACCTTCATGGTCAGCTGCAAAAAGGGTATAAAAACCTAACCACAGTCCCGACGGAGATTTCTCCGTTCCGGTCTGCAGCTTCCCGCTCAAAAGGCAGCTGATGATATTTACTTGTGCCGTCAAGCACCGTTGAGCCACCGGTGATCAGTCGGTGCGGCGCCTGACGGTGAGCGGTTTTCTGTCATGCTCAGGACGGTCTGTTAGTCGAGATCCGCTTCAATGGCGTACAGTTCGCTGAAAACATCAGGCAGATCACTGGAGCGAAGATCCCAAGTGCCGTGTGCGCCGTAGCGTTTGAAAACAGATTCAACTACTGCTGAGCCCAACTGAGACTCGATGGCAGCAGCGGTGTTTTCAATGTTCACGATCCAGTTTTCACGTTCACGCTTTGTCACTGCTTGTCCCTCCTTGTCAGGTTCAGCTTCCTAATCCGGATAGTAGGCTGTTGATGCTGCCGACCACTCAGCTCCGGATCGTTCATGGCCGGTGAACGAGCTGAGAGGCGGCTTCTGTTGAATGGCGATTGCTTGAAAGTGAGTTTGTGTCGGTTTGTGCCTGTTATTGCCCAATGCTATTGATTTTTGGGCTTGAGTGTGATATAATAAAACATCAAGGTCCGCAGGCCGACAGCTCAGTCTCTTTCATCTCCGCCATCCACTAATAAGATACCGAGACGAAAAAGGACTTCCTATAAGCGCAAGGACCATGAAAAAAGGACTTTCAGGACTTTTGATAGGACTTTTTCTGAAAGGGGTGATTTGCATAGATTTCGCTTATTTTTGCAAAGGAATATATGGCTCTGTCGAAGGAGTGGCAAATCAGGATTCCTTCGTCGTGGACGTCTTTAAGGCGGCAGGAAGCAGCTATGCTTTCACAAAGAAAGGTGCCTACAGCGCATCTAACTACGGGGCCAAACTATTCAACGGCGGTAAGCCCTTGTCGAAGAAGCATAGGGGCTCTTTCCCAGATCCGATAAACACGACCGGCCTTGCGAAGTACCTGTCGGAGCACATAAAAAAAGCGTCCGTCAGAACCGTGATGAACTACTTCACGATCCCAACGGACGCAGATATCAGTATTTCAGCTTTGGTAAGAGCCCTCGCAGACCAGCTTCAGATAATCATACACGAGCCTGATTCTGATGCCGACATCATAGCGACGAACTATCAGCAGTATTTGTCGCAGCCGGAAACGGACGAGCCGTCATTCCATAAGCCGCTCTATGATGGAGATGCTTTCTGGATTGAAACGGCACCTGCCGACCGGCGACATGTGGTTGATTTTTACGAGCACTTCACCCACACATGGAAATTGCTTAACTCCGGCAAGGTCGCATGGACGGGCCGAAGGCTTATCTGTATAAATGAGGATTCTATCACTCCTTGTGCCTTACAGCTGTCAATTGACATACCGGATACGGCTCCAAATGGACGAGCTGTTGTGTCGGTTGATTTCGATGCCCGTGGCAACGAGGATACTTTTGAAAGTCAATGGGTTATGGTTGATAAAAACAGTAAAGAGTGCTACCCGAACTATTCAAGCCCATTCAATGTAACGATTGTAGTTGAGAACAAGACATTTAAGAGATCTGGAGGTAACTAAATTGGGTAACGAGAACATTGAAAAATGGTCAACATTGAAAGAAGTCCAAGCATACCTTGGCGTTGGCAGAGAAACCATTTTGCAGTGGATCGCTAAAAGAAATATGCCAGCCTATAAAGTAGGTAAGCTGTGGAAATTCAAGCTGTCAGAGGTGGACGATTGGATTCGTTCCGGTGGTGCCGCTGACGACAAAGTTGATGATAAGGAAGACAAGGCCGAATGAGTCCATTTTTGGGGACAGCACATTTGGTACGATCATAATGGCTTAGTGCCGAAATCAGAGTCAAGAGAGGAAAATCTGTATGGACAATCAGGTGCATAATTCAATAGTTAGCTTTATCTGGGGAATTGCGGATGACTGCCTTCGTGACGTTTATGTCCGTGGCAAATATCGTGATGTCATTCTCCCTATGACGGTTATCCGTCGTCTGGACGCATTGCTGGAGGACAGCAAGGAAGCGGTCCTCGAAATGAAAAAACGGCTCGACGCCGCAAAGATTGATAACCAGTGGCCAGCCCTCTGCAATGCTGCGGGACAGGCTTTCTGCAATGCTTCTCCTTATCGTCTGCGGGACCTTACCAGCCGTGCCAAGAAGCAGACGCTCAAGGCAGACTTCATTGCTTATCTGGATGGCTTCTCACCGAATGTACAGGTCATTCTGGATAAGTTCAAATTCCGCAATCAGATCGACACGATGGTGGATGCTGATATCCTCGGTGCCGTCATTGAGAAATTTGTGTCCTCCGACATTAACCTGAGCCCGAATCCAGTGTGGAAGGATGAGGCCAAAACCATCATGCGCCATCCGGGTCTGGATAACCACGGCATGGGCACCATCTTCGAGGAGCTGATCCGACGTTTCAACGAAGAAAACAATGAGGAAGCTGGTGAACACTGGACTCCTCGTGACGTTGTTGAGCTCATGGCTGATCTCGTTTTCATGCCTGTGGCCGATAAGATTCAAGATGCTACGTATTCCTGCTACGACGGAGCTTGCGGAACCGGCGGTATGCTCACTGTTGCACAGGAGCGTTTGCTTACGCTGGCCCGTAGACGTGGCAAGGATGTATCCATCCATCTCTTCGGGCAGGAAATCAATCCGGAAACCTATGCGATTTGCACTGCCGACATGCTCCTGAAGGGCGACGGTGATCAGGCAGAGCACATCGGTTTTGGCTCCACGCTTTCGCTCGATCAGCATTCATCCCGCCAGTTCGACTTCATGCTTTCCAATCCTCCTTACGGCAAGAGCTGGAAAACTGACGCCGAGAAGATGGGCGGCAAAAAGGATATCCTTGACACCCGCTTCAATACATATCTTGAAGGCGGCGAGGAAATGGCTATGATTCCTCGCACCAGTGACGGCCAGCTCCTTTTCCTGCTTAATAACATCTCCAAAATGAAGAAGGACTCTCCGCTTGGCAGCCGAATTGCCGAGGTACATAACGGTTCATCTATCTTTACGGGCGATGCCGGAAGTGGTGAAAGCAATGCTCGTCGCTATATGATTGAAAACGATCTGGTTGAGGCAATTATTGCTGTGCCGGAAAACATGTTCTACAACACAGGTATTGGCACATTTATCTGGATTCTCTCCAATAAGAAGGAAGCTCGCCGTAAAGGTAAGATTCAGTTGATTGATGCCACGGGTATGAAGTCTCCGCTCCGCAAGAATATGGGTAAGAAGAACTGTGAGTTCACTCCGGAGATCCGTAAGGAAATCGTCAGAATCTTCCTCGAAATGGAAGAAAGCGACATCAGTATGGTGTTCGACAATAAAGAGTTTGCCTATTGGACGATCACCGTTGAGAGACCGCTGCGTCTGCGGGTTTATCCCAGCAGAGAAATCCCTGCTGATTTGTTTAAGAAAGCTAATGAGCTTGCATCCGTCAAGGCGGCCATTGCGTCTGTCCCCGCAGACACCCCGACGGACGATTGGGAGGTGTTTGCCAAAGCCACAAGGCTCAAGGCTGGCGTCTTGAAGAAAATACGTCCCTATATTACGAAGAAAGACCCGACCGCAAAGCCTATCGAAGGTGAAGCAGATGCTGATCTGCGTGATACAGAAAATGTACCATTTACCTATGTGGGCGGCATTAATGCATTCATGCGGAATGAAGTTTTGCCTTATGCTCCCGATGCGTTTGTAGATACGAAAAAAACACAAATTGGCTATGAAGTTAGCTTCACCAAATATTTCTACAAGCCTGTTGAACTTCGTGATATGAGCGAAATTATGGCATCCCTGAAAGCTCTTGAGAAGGAATCTGATGGAATGCTTTCAGAGATTATGGAGGGAGTATTATGAAACAATATCCCTCCTATGAAAGCACAACTATTCCTTGGAATCCAACTATGCCAGCACATTGGAAGGAATATCGAGGAAAAAGGCTGTTTTTTAGTAAAAAAGTCAAGAATGCGGGGAACGAAGAGTCCAATATTCTTTCACTTACTCTTAAAGGAGTTATTCGAAACGATAAAGATAGGCCAATTGGTCTTTCGCCTGACGACTATTCTACATATCAAATCTTTGAGCAAGGAGATTTGGTTTTCAAATTGATTGATCTTGAAAACATTTCTACAAGCCGTGTAGGAATTGTCCCGGAGAGAGGCATCATGAGTTCTGCATACATAAGGCTAACAGCCAGATCACCACTTAATATAAGATACTTTTATATGCAGTATTATTCGTTATGGCTTAGGAATATTTACAACGGTTTAGGGGCCGGTGTTAGACAAACCTTATCAGCAGATGAATTGTTAAATCTGGGAATTGTCGTTCCACCTGCAGCAGAGCAAGACCAGATTGTCCGTTTCCTTGACTGGAAAGTGTCAAAGGTAAATCAACTTATCAACATTAAGCGAAAAGAAATCAAAGCGATAGATGCTATGAAACGCTCGGTTGTCAGTAGTGCCGTTACTCGTGGTCTTGATTCAAGCACACCCATGAAGTTTAGTGGCGTAAAATGGCTTGGGGACATTCCAGCTCATTGGCAAACAATAAAGCTCAGGCAGATTCTTCATCCTGTCAGTATAAAGAATCATCCGGAACTTCCGCTTCTTTCGGTTGTCCGTGAACAAGGGGTGATTGTCCGTGATGTGACCGACAAAGAGGCAAATCACAACTATATTCCTGATGATCTCAGCGGCTATAAGGTTGTGAAAAAAGGCCAGTTTGCTATGAACAAGATGAAAGCATGGCAAGGTTCCTACGGTATTTCGGATTATACAGGAATCGTGAGCCCTGCATATTTCATCTTTGATGTGTCGTTTGAAAATCTGGAATACTTCCACTATGCGATAAGAAGCAAGGTATATGTGAACTTCTTCGCTCAGGCATCAGACGGTATTCGTGTGGGCCAGTGGGATTTGCAGATGGACAAGATGAAAGAGATACCTTTCATTGTTCCTCCGGCGGACGAGCAAGTAGCAATTGTAGAATACATTAAACGGACTCTTCCTCAATACGATGTAGCAATTGAAAAGCTCTCGGCTGAAGTAGAAACGCTCGAAGAGTATAAAACAAAACTCATCGATGATGTGGTAACCGGCAAAATCGATGTTCGTGATGTCGAAATCCCGGAGTATGAGTTTGTGGATGAGGACGCCGACGCTGATTCGGATAGCGATGACGATTCGGACGATACCGAAGAACAGGAGGAATGATTATGGCTTTTACCAACACCAGAGAAGAAGGGCTGGAAGCCTTAATCGTTAAGTGGCTTGTTGAGCAGAACGGCTACGAGCAAGGAACTAACGATGACTACAGCAAGGAGTATGCTCTGGACGAGACACGCCTGTTCCGCTTCCTGTCTGAAACGCAGCCGGATGAGATGGACAAGCTGGGGGTTTTCAAATCTGATACCAAGAGGCGTCAGTTCCTGAACCGTTTACAGGGAGAACTGGCCAAGCGTGGCATAATCGATGTTCTGCGTAACGGTATTAAGGTTTATCCGGCGGACCTGATCATGTTCTATCTCACGCCGACCGAGAATAACCAGAAGCAGAAAGAAATGTACGAGAAGAACATCTTCAGCGTGACCCGGCAGCTCCGCTACTCGCAGGATGCCGGGAAGCTGGCTCTGGATCTCTGCATTTTTATCAACGGCCTTCCAGTTATTACGATGGAGCTGAAGAACCAGCTCACAAAGCAAAATACGGAATACGCCGTCCAGCAGTATAAAGACGACCGTGATCCTCGTGATATTCTGTTCTCTTTCAAACGCTGCATGGTCCATTTTGCTGTGGATGATGCAACAATCAAGTTCTGCACGAAACTGGCCGGTAAGGACAGCTGGTTCCTGCCGTTCAACAAGGGCTATAACGACGGGGCCGGTAATCCTCCGAATCCGGACGGCCTGATGACGGATTACCTCTGGAAGGACATTCTCACAAAAGCCAAGCTCTCACGCATTATTGAGAACTACGCACAGGTTGTCGAGGAAGTTGACGAGGATACAAAGAAGAAGTCTGTCAAGCAGATATTCCCTCGTTATCATCAGTTGGATGTGGTTGAAAAGCTGCTGGCTGATGTTCGTGCCAATGGGGTTGGTAAGCGTTACCTGATTCAGCACAGTGCCGGAAGCGGCAAATCCAACTCCATCGCATGGCTGGCTCATCAGCTGATCGGCATTGAACAGAATGGCCGTCCGCTGATTGATTCCGTCCTTGTTGTAACGGATCGCCGTATCCTCGATAAGCAGATCCGCAACACCATCAAGCAGTTTATGCAGGTGAAGAACACTGTGGTGTGGGCAGAACATTCGGGCGATCTCCGAAAAGCCATTCAGGACGGGAAGCGAATCATTGTGACGACTGTCGAGAAGTTCCCGTATATCGTTACCGAAATCGGGCAAGAACATAAAACTCATAAGTTCGCCGTTATCATCGACGAGGCTCATTCCGGCCAGAGCGGTCGCAACTCGGCCCAGATGAACTTGGCCCTTTCCGGCCTCGCCTCTGAAGACGACATGGACAATGAGGATAAGATCAATGCGATGATGGAAGGTCGCAAACTTCTGACAACGGCCAGCTACTTCGCTTTCACTGCCACTCCAAAGAACAAGACCGAGGAAACTTTCGGTGTTGCTTATGAAGAGGATGGCGAGATCAAGCATCGCCCGTTCCACGTCTATACAATGAAACAGGCCATTCAGGAGGGCTTCATTCTGGATGTGCTGAAGTATTATACGCCTATCGACAGCTACTATAAGCTAATGAAAACTGTTGATGACGATCCCATGTTCGACAAGAAAAGAGCTCAGAAGAAGCTGCGCTCCTTTGTTGAAAGCAACGAGGTCACAATTGCAAAGAAAGCAGCTATGATGGTTGATCACTTCCACGAGCAGGTTATTGCCAAGAAAAAGATCGGTGGTCAGGCTCGTGCTATGGTCGTTACAGCCAGCATTCCTCGTTGCATTGAGTATTACTACGCTATCAGCAAGTGCCTCGCAGACAGACGGAGCCCGTACAAGGCCATCGTCGCTTTCTCAGGTGAGCACAAATATAAAGGTCAGGAACCGGCACTTACGTCAGCTGCCATGAACGGCTTCTCCGATGCGCTGATTCCGAAAACCTTCAAGAAGGACCCGTACCGCATACTCATTGTTGCGGACATGTTCCAGACCGGATTCGACGAGCCGCTGCTTCACACGATGTATGTGGACAAGCCTCTCTACGACATCGGTGCCGTGCAAACGCTGTCTCGCCTGAATCGTGCTTATCCCGGCAAGGATGACACCTTTGTGCTGGACTTTGCCAATAAGACATCTGTGATTGAGGAGTCCTTCTCAAAGTATTACCGGACCACAATTCTCTCCGGAGAAACCGACCCAAACAAGCTGTATGACTTAATCACCGTCATGGAAGACTATCAGGTCTACAGCAACAATGATGTTGAACGGCTGGTAGACCTGTTCCTGAGTGGCGCAGAACGTGACCGCCTTGATCCGATATTGGACGCTTGCACGGCGGTTTACAAGCAGCTCGAAACGGATGATCAAATCAAGTTTAAGAGCTCTGCGAAGGCCTTTGTGCGTACTTACGGCTTCCTCGGAGCCATCCTGCCTTACGGTAATGTGGAATGGGAGAAGCTCTCGATCTTCTTAAATCTGTTGATTCCAAAGCTGCCGTCGCCTCGTGAGGACGATCTTTCAGAGGGCATCTTAAGCACAATAGACCTTTCGAGCTATCGCAACGAGGCCCGTGAAATGATCTCCATTCGCTTGGAGGATCAGGATGCGGAAATCGCACCGGTACCTGCGGGTAAGACCGGACACATTGTGGAGCCTGAAATGGATCTGCTTTCCCGAATCATTTCCGACTTCAACGATATGTTTGGCAACATCAACTGGAACGACGCCGACAATGTTCAGCGTCAGATTCTCGAAATACCTGCGATGGTATCCAGAGATAAAAAGTATCAAAATGCCATGCGTAACTCTGACGAACAGAGTGCCCGTTTGGAGAGCGAACGTGCTCTGCAGCAGGTTATCTTTTCAATCATGGCAGACAATATGGAGCTGTTCAAGCAGTTTCAGGATAATCCATCCTTTAAGAAGTGGTTGTCGGATCTGGTGTTCCATCTGACTTACAATCCGGAAGGCAAGGAGTATATTATGCCGGGTCCGGAGCAGAAATCACCCGTGTACGATTTTCCGACGCAGGAAACGCTGATGGTCGCTGAAGACCCGTCTCCGTATGGCGATAAAAAGGATGAAGAGTAATCTGTAACAAGGTGGAGAATGCAATGAGTGATTCTTTTGACAAGACTTTAAGTGGAGGAAAGTTCGACGAGGTTTTTACCGAAGTGTCCCATACAGAGACCCTTGGTCTTAAAAACCCGGAACAACTGCGCCTTTTTCACCTCAACGTCAATAACAATGCATTCTCCTCCGATCAGCTTGAAGTGTTTCTGAGGAAGAACATCGGTCAGTATGTGTTCTCTCGTGCCCAGATTGAAAATTATCGAATTGAAGATGATGTGTTTAGCGTTGGTCTGGATGCCATTGAAATTATGAAGCGCAACGGCGCACCGGGTAAAAAGGGTACCGGTAATGATCTCGGTGAAATCCTGCTGTATGTTTTCTTGGAGCAGGTTCTTGGAGCACCTAAAATCTTGAGCAAAGTAGAACTCCAAACCGGCGCAAAGCAATTTGATAGCAAATGTGACGGGATTCATCTTCTTTCGTTGGAGCAGACCTTTGGAATGCCGTACTACCACATGGTGTTTGGGACCTCCAGCATTGTGGGTGATATGAAAAAAGCTG
>OLSB01000305.1_pt1 | contig 58604 bp, 72 predicted proteins | sample 1672071 | NCBI WGS metagenome assembly OLSB01 (sample SAMEA3136642, study PRJEB25190) | human gut metagenome | biome: human gut; feature: human-associated habitat; material: faeces | place: Austria | collected 2013
CGATGCACCCCAAGGGTACTTGCTTCGCTGCGTGGGCATCGCCCCCTACGAAAGGTCTATCGAGGATGCGTTCGGAAATCGGCGGTCTTTTCGCGGGGCGGCCTTCGCCGTCTCCTGTTTTTAGGCGGTGAGTTCCACGCGGAGGCCGTCCGGGGCGGCGACGCAGCTCTCGTAATAGCCGTCGCCGGTGGTACGGGGCGGGCTGAGTATCTCATAGCCGTCATCGGACAGGCGGGCGGTGAGGTCGTCCACCTGCCGCGGCGAGCCGACGCAGATGGCGATGTGGTCCAGGCCACAGCGGCGGGTGGCGTCCGGGGCGGCGATGCCGGGCATGGACATCAGCTCCAGAATGCCGCCGGAAAAAGTGAGGAAATAGGAGCGGAAGCCGGTGGCGGCGTTGTGGTACAGTTCGCCGGCGGTACAGTCGAAATAGGTGGTGAAGAAGTCCCGCGTCCGCTCCAGGTCGGAGGCGAACAGGGCGGTGTGGGTCAGGTGCATGGGGGTCTCCTTTCGGGGCGGTAATTAAGATCGGGTGGGATGATGCAGGGGGCGGCGGGGGTTTCTGCGCCTGCGGGCGCGGGGAACGGATTCCCACGCCAGTGACGTCGGTCACTGGCGTGGGAATGACGGGTAAGGACAAGGCGCAGGTATGGTAGACGGTTGTAGGGGCGGACGGCCTCACGCCGCCGCGGTATGCGCCCATATAACGGGGCACAGACCCTTGGCTCTCCCTTTGGGAGAGCTGTCACCGCAGGTGACTGAGAGGGCCGGTATGGTCATGGTTTGCCCTCTCCGTCCTCGCTGCGCTCGGCCACCTCTCCCAGAGGGAGAGGCAAGGGACGCTCACACGGCACATCAGAACGTGTGTAGGGGCGGGCGGCTGCCGCTAATCAGAGAGGTGGATGCGCCAGGCGGACAGGTGGCGGAAGGTGTCGGTCTCGGTGGGGGCGAGGCCCTCCACCACGCCCTCCGTGGCCAGGACGGAGGAGGACTTGAAGCACACCGGCAGGAAAGGCGCGTTGTCCAGCAGGTCGCGCCACAGGGCGGTGAGGGCCTCCGTCCGCGGGCCGGTGCTGCCCAGGGCGGCGGACAGCAGGGCATCGGTGGTCTCGTTGGTGTAGCCGCCGTAGTTCAGCGCGCCGCCGGTCTTGGCCAGGGCGGACACGTCCCAGTCGGCGGTCAGGCGGCACTCGCCGTAGTACAGGTCAAACTCGCCGTCCGCAAGCCGCTGGGTGAACTGTTCCCAGGGCAGGGCCTCCACGGTAACGGTGAGGTCGTCCGTGGTGAGGGTATAGGCTGCCTCCTGGGCGGCGGAGACCTTGAAGCTGTTCTCCTGGTTCACCAGCATCGTCAGCGTCAGGGGCTGGGCCTCCTCGCCCAGCGCAGCGGACAGCATCTGACGGTAATGGGCGGCGGAATAGGCTGTCTCCAGCGACGTATCGTAGACACCGGCGGCAGGAGAGGCGGGGAGCTGGGCGGCCATGCCGTGACCCAGCAGGCAGGAGGAGACGAGGCCCTCCCGGTCGATGCCGGCGCTGAGGGCGCGGCGGAGGGCCGGGTCGGCCAACGCTTCCCGGCGGGCGTTGACGCCGACAAACTGCATCACCGCCGTGGGGGCATCGGTATAGTCGCCGCTGCCGGACACGCCTGTGCCGGAGGCGGCGGTGAGGTCCAGGGCCAGGAGCTGTATCTCGCGGGAGGAGAAGGCGTAGAGGGCGGAGTCCCTGTCCTTGCAGTGGAGCAGCTCTATGCGCTGCACCGGCAGGGACGCTCCCTGCCACCAATAGGTGTTGGCGGCGAGGTACGCGCCGGTATCGCCCTTGGCGAACAGGTACGGGCCGGTGCCGGTGGGGACGGTGCTGGTCTCCGTGCCGGACTTGACGATGGGCACATCCAAACGGCTGGGCAGGGTGGCCACGTCCTCGGACAGGGTGATGACCACCGCGCCGTCCCAGGCGGTGACGGAGTTGACGCAGCGCAGCCGCGCCCCGTAGCGGGGGGAGCTTTTGGCGCGGGCCAGGGAGGCGGCCACGTCCTGGGCGGTGAGCATAGACCCGTCGGAGAACATGACGCCGGAGCGCAGGGTGATGGTCCAAGTGCGGCTCTCGCTGTCGTAGGTATAGGCGTCCGCCAGGACGGGCTCAGGCTCAAACTGCTCGTTCAGGGCGAACAGCCCCTCGTACAGCAGCTGGCCCACCGTCTGCTGCACCGTGTCGGTGGTGGTCAGGGGGTCGAGGGTCTCGCCGGAGACGTAGGGCAGGGTGAAGGCCGTCAGGGGCTCGGGCTCAGGCTCTTCGTTCTCCTGACGGTAGAACTGGGACAGCTCGTCCAGCGGGTCGGTGCTGTCCAGGTCCTCACAGCCGGTGAGGGGCAGCAGGAGCAGCGCCAGCAGCAGGGGCAGCAGTCTTTTTTTCAACGTGTTCCCTCCCCTTTCAGGCAGATGACGGCGGCCTGTTCGCCCCGGCGCAGGCCGGTGCGGCGGTGACTCCAGTACAGGTCGGGCAGGCAGTAGGTGCAGTCCGGGCAGATGTCGATGGATCTCACGCCAGCGTTTTGCAGCCACAGGGCGTTGACGGATTTCAGGTCGATGTGGTACTTCTGGCCGTTCCAGCTGATGAACGGCTCGACCTGCGCGCCCAGCGCGTCACGGAGGGCGGCGGGCACATCGCCGTCCGTCTCGAAGCAGCACGGCCCGATGGCCGGGCCGACGGCGGCGCGGATGTCCGACGGGTCGCAGCCGTAGGTGTCCGCCATGGCGCGGACGACCTTGGCGGCGATGCCCAGCGCCGTGCCCCGCCAGCCGGCGTGGGCCGCGCCGATGGCGCGGCGCACCGGGTCGTGGAGCAATATCACGTTGCAGTCGGCGGAGAACACCACCAGCGGAATGTGGGGCACATCGGTGATGAGGGCATCGGCGCTGTCGTAGTCCTGCATCCTCCACAGGCCCTTGCCGCAGTCATCGGCGGTGACGGTGCGGACATCGTCACGGTGTACCTGACGGCTGAGGACGATGCGTTGGACATCCACGTCCAGCGCAGCGCAAAGGCGGCGGAAGTTCTCCTGCACGTTGGCAAGGTCGTCGCCCCGGCGGTCGTCCAGGTTCAGGCTGTCCCACGGGGCGGGGGATACGCCGCCCCGGCGGGTGGAAAAGCCGTGGACGATGGCGGGGTCATCCAGAGCATCAGAGATGCGGAGGGGCACGCCGTGTTTCGTTTCGGTGCGGAACATAATGCCTCCTTTCGGCGGGACGGAGAACGGGCGGCGGCATCAGCCGCCGCCCGTTATCTGTCATGGCCTCGCAGAGTTTGCGCCCGCAGGCGCAAACAAAGTCAAATTCATTTTCGGCGGCGGCGTGTACGTCGCCGAAAATTCTTCTCGGCCTGCAAACGTGCGCGGGCGCGTCTTTGACGCGCACGTCGTGCGCTGCAGCAGGCCGCAGCCTCCTCAAACGATAGCCCAGCGGAGCGGGTATCGTTTGAAATAATTTAAGAGTGGTACTCCTTGCAGGTGCATTTCTTCCACTTCAGGCCGCTGCCGCAAGGGCAGAGGTCGTTGCGGCCTACCTTGACCACCTTGGTGGGGCGCTTTTTCACCGTGCCGTCGCCGCCCACGTTCTCGGTCATGCCGCTGGCCACGCGCTCGCGCTTGACCTCCTCGTCCTTACGCAGGCGGACGGAGTACAGACGGCGCACCGTCTCCTCCTTCATGGCATCGATCATCTCCTCGAACATCTCCAGAGACTCCTTCTTGTAGGCGTCCACCGGGTTGGTCTGGGCGTAGGCCCGGAGACGGATGCCCTGGCGCAGGTCCTGCATGGCATCGATGTGCTCCATCCAGTATTCATCCACCACGCGGAGCAGCACCACGCGCTCCAGCTCACGCATGATGGGCGGGGTGATCTCCTGCTCCTTCTTCTCGTAGAAGTCGGCGGCGGCCTGGGTGAACAGGTCGATGAAGTCCTCGGCGGTCATGGTGGGCAGCTGGGCTTCGTCGATCCTGACGGTGTATTTGGTGAAGTAGACGCCCTCCACGCTGCGGAGCAGCTCGCGGCAGGCGGCCATGTCCAGGTGATCCGTGCCGACAAAGGCGTTGTGAACCAGGTTGGCGATAGCGCCGTTCATCATGCCCATGATGATGCCCTTGACATCCATGCCGTCCAGCACCTGCTTGCGCTGGCCGTAGATGATCTCGCGCTGCTTGTTCATCACGTCATCGTACTCCAGGACGGACTTACGGGCCTGGAAGTTGCGGCTTTCCACGGTGGTCTGGGCCTGCTCGATGGCGCGGGAGAGAACCTTGTTCTCGATGGGGGTATCCTCGTCGATGTTCATGCGCTCCATGATGGAGGTGACGCGGTCGCCGCCAAAGAGGCGCATCAGGTCGTCCTCCAGGGAGATGTAGAAGCGGGTCTCGCCGGGGTCGCCCTGGCGGCCTGCGCGGCCACGGAGCTGGTTGTCGATACGGCGGGAGTCGTGGCGCTCCGTGCCGATGATGAACAGGCCGCCGGCGGCGCGAACCTTGTCGGCCTCGCCGGCGATCTCGGCCTTGTGCTGGGCCAGCTTGTCGGCGAACAGCTTGCGGGCATCCAGGATCTCCTGGTTGTCCGTCTCGGCGTAGCCGGTGGCTTCGGCGATGAGCTCATCGGTGAGGCCCGCCTTGCGGAGGTCGTTCTTGGCCATGTACTCGGCGTTGCCGCCCAGCATAATATCCGTACCACGGCCCGCCATGTTGGTGGCCACGGTGACAGCGCCGAACTGGCCGGCCTGGGCCACGATCTCGGCCTCCTTCTCGTGGTTCTTGGCGTTGAGCAGGTTGTGCTTGATGCCCTCGCGGGCCAGCATCTTGCCCAGCAGCTCGTTCTTCTCGATGGAGACCGTGCCCACCAGGACGGGCTGGCCCTTGGCGTGGCACTCCTTCACCTGGCGGATGACGGCGCGGTATTTGCCGTTCTCGGTCTTATAGACGCTGTCCTCATTGTCGATACGGGCGATGGGACGGTTGGTGGGGATCTCGATGATGTCCAGGGCGTAGATGGTGGCAAATTCCTCCTCCTCCGTCAGGGCTGTGCCGGTCATGCCGGAGAGCTTGCGGTAGAGGCGGAAGTAGTTCTGGAACGTGATGGTGGCCAGCGTCTTGCTCTCGCGCTGGACGGACAGGTGCTCCTTGGCTTCGATGGCCTGGTGCAGTCCCTCGGAGTAGCGGCGGCCAAACATGAGACGGCCCGTGAACTCGTCCACGATGACCACCTCGCCGTCCTTGACCACGTAGTCCACATCGCGCTTCATGATGCCGTGGGCCTTGATGGCCTGGTTGATGTGGTGGGCGATGGTGCTGTTCTCCGGGTCGGAGAGGTTGTCCAGGTGGAAGAACTCCTCCGCCTTCTTGATGCCGCGGGCGGTGAGGGTGACGGATTTTGCCTTCTCGTCCACCACGTAGTCGGCATCGATGTCGGTGGCTTCCTCCTCCTTATCGTCCGTCTCCACCACCACGAACTTCTTCAGCCGGGCGGCGAACATCTCGGCCATATCGTAGAGCTGGGTGGATTTCTCGCCCATGCCGGAGATGATGAGGGGGGTACGGGCCTCGTCGATGAGGATGGAGTCCACTTCGTCCACGATGGCGAAGGCGTGGCCGCGCTGCACCTGCTCGTTGGCGTAGAGGGCCATATTGTCGCGGAGGTAGTCGAAGCCCATCTCGTTGTTCGTGCCGTAGGTGATGTCGGACTGGTAGGCCTTCTGCCGCTCCTCCTTCTTCATATCGTGGATGATGAGGCCCACGGTGAGGCCCAGGAAGCGGTGGACTTTGCCCATCCACTCGGAGTCGCGCTTGGCCAGGTAGTCGTTGACGGTGACGATGTGGACACCCTCGCCGGTGAGGGCGTTCAGATAGGCGGGCAGGGTGGCCACCAGGGTCTTGCCCTCGCCGGTCTTCATCTCGGCGATGCGGCCCTGGTGCAGGACGATGCCACCCACCAGCTGGACGGGATAGGGGCGCATACCCAGCACGCGGTCGGCGGCCTCCCGGACGGTGGCAAACGCCTCCGGCAGGATGTCGTCCAGCGTCTCGCCCTGGGCCAGACGGGCCTTGAACTCCGGCGTTTTGGCCTGGAGCTCGGCATCGGTGAGCTTTTTATAGTCCTCCTCCAGCGCCGTGATCTTGTCCACGATGGGGTAGATGGACTTCAGCTCGCGCTGGCTGTACGTTCCGAAAACCTTGGTAAACAGTCCCATATATTCGTATCCTTTCTATGTAAAAGAATAAGCATACAGTATTATAATGATATATTGTACCACAGGACGGTGTCTAATGCAAAAGAATTTCTGTGAACAAAAAAATATCCTGCCGCGGCGGAGGCCGGGGCAGGATATTTTTCTTGAATTGAGTTACTTCACCAGCTCGATGATAGCGGTCTCGGCAGCATCGCCGCGGCGGACGCCGGTGCGGATGATGCGGGTGTAACCACCGTTGCGTTCAGCATAGCTGGGGGCCAGCTCCTTGAACAGCTTGTTGGCCACATCCTCGCGGGTGATGAAGCTCAGTGCCTGACGATAGGCAGCCAGATCGCCCTTCTTGCCGAGGGTGATCATCTTCTCGGCGAGGGGCTTGATCTCCTTGGCGCGGGTGATGGTAGTCTCCATACGACCGTTGTCCAGGAAATCGGTGACCTGCTGACGGAGCATCGCCTTGCGCTGGTCGGTGGTCTTACCGAGCTTACGAGTTCCGGGCATTTCAGTTTCCTCCTTGTCAGGATCGGCGCGGTGCGCGCAGATCTGTTAGTTGTTGTCTTCGCTGGCCAGGGACAGGCCCATCATCGCCAGCTTGTTGATGACTTCCTCAAGGGACTTGCGACCCAGGTTGCGGACCTTCATCATCTCGTCCTCGGTCTTGGAGATCAAGTCCTCGACGGTGTTGATGTTGGCGCGCTTGAGGCAGTTGAAGCTGCGGACGCTGAGATCCAGCTCCTCGATGGTCAGCTCCAGCACTTTGTTGCGGTCGTCAGCGGCCTTTTCGACCACGGTGGGCTTGTCGCCCAGGTTGTCGCTCAGGTCGGTGAACAGGGCAAAGTGGTCGCAGAGGATCTTAGCACCCAGGGACACCGCGTCACGGGCGGTGATGGTGGTGTCCGTCCAGACCTCCAGCGTCAGCTTGTCGTAGTCGCTGGAAGTACCCACGCGGGTGCTCTCCACGGTGTAGTTGACCTTGTAGACGGGGGTGTAGATGGAGTCCACGGAGATGACGCCGATGACACCGGGGCGCTGGGCCTTGTTCCGGTCGGCGGAGACATAGCCGCGGCCATGGCTCAGGGTGATCTCCATGCTCAATGTAGCGCCCACGTCCAGCGTGGCGATGTGCAGTTCCGGGTTGAGGACCTCCACCTCGGCATCGCTCTTGATGTCGCCGGCGGTGACTTCACACGGGCCGGCGGCTTCGATGAAGACGGTCTTGGTAGTCTCGCAGTGCAGCTTCGTCAGCAGATTTTTCACGTTCAGAACGATCTCCGTCACATCCTCCTTGACACCGGGGATGGTGGAGAACTCATGCTGGACACCGGCGATCTTGATGCCGGTGGCAGCCGTGCCGGGCAGGCTGGACAGCAGGATGCGGCGCAGCGCGTTGCCCAGGGTCGTTCCGTAACCGCGCTCCAGGGGTTCGATCACATATTTTCCATAGGAAGCGTCGCCGGGTGTTTCGATACACTCGATCTGGGGCTTCTCAATTTCGATCATGCAGTACCCTCCTTCATTCTATTGGCGGGCGCAGTGCCTTCCGCGCCCTGATTCATTCCAGTGCTTCGTGAGGGTCAGAACCCTATTACTTGGAGTACAACTCGACGATCAGATGCTCCTCGATGGGCATATCGATGTCCTCGCGGGCGGGCATGGTGACGACCGTGCCCTTCAGGGCGGTCTTGTCACGCTCCAGCCACTTGGGGACAGTGACCATGGGGGCATCCTCGGCGGTCAGGCGCTTGAAGACCACGGAGGAGCGGCTGCTCTCCTTGACCTCGATCACATCGCCCACGCGCACCAGATAGGAGGGGATGTTGACCTTGTGGCCATTGACGGTGAAATGGGCATGGTTCACCAGCTGACGCGCCTCGCGGCGGGTCATGGCGAAGCCCAGACGGTACACCACGTTGTCCAGGCGGCGCTCCACCAGGCTCAGCAGGTTCTCGCCGGTCTTGCCGGGCATGGCGGAAGCCTTCTCGTAGTAGGCGTGGAACTGCTTTTCCAGGATGCCGTAGACGAACTTGACCTTCTGCTTCTCGTTGAGCTGGATGGCGTACTCGCTCTTCTTCTTTCTCATCTGGCCGCCGGGGTTGCGCTTGGTCTCCTTCTTGGAGTAACCCATGACGGTAGGAGAAATACCCAGCGCCTTGCAACGCTTGGCGACAGGCTGCATATTTTTAGCCATGATTTAATATCCTCCTTTTTCCGATTACACGCGACGACGCTTGGGGGGACGGCAGCCGTTGTGGGGAATGGGGGTGACGTCCTTGATCATCGTCACTTCCAGGCCCACGGCCTGCAGAGCGCGGATGGCCGCCTCACGTCCCTGACCAGGGCCCTTGACGAAGACCTCGACGGTCTTCAGGCCATGCTCCATAGCAGCCTTGGCAGCCGTCTCAGCGGCGCTCTGGGCGGCGAAGGGAGTGGACTTCTTGCTGCCGCGGAAACCGAGACCACCGGAGGAGGCCCAGGACAGAGCGTTGCCCTGTGCATCGGTGACGGTCACCATGGTGTTGTTGAAGGAAGAACGGATGTGGACCTGACCCTTCTCGATGTTCTTCTTCTCGCGACGGCGGCGGATGACTTTCTTGCCTTTTACGTTAGCCATGATCTATTCTTCCCTCCTTTACTTCTTCTTGTTAGCGATGGTCTTCTTGGGGCCTTTGCGGGTGCGAGCGTTGGTCTTGCTGCGCTGGCCGCGAACGGGCAGGCCACGACGGTGGCGAGTTCCGCGATAGCAGCCGATTTCAGTCAGGCGCTTGATGTCAAGCGCTACCTGACGACGCAGATCACCCTCGACGATGTAGGAGTGGTCGATGGCTTCACGGAGCTTGGCTTCGTCGGCCTCGGTCAGATCCTTCACTCGGGTGTCGGGGTTGATGCCTGTCTGCGCCAGGATGTCCTGGGCACTTTTTCTTCCAATACCATAGATATAAGTCAAACCGATTTCGATTCGCTTATCCTTGGGCAGGTCAATACCGGCAATACGTGCCATAATTAGTGCACCTCCACTTTCTTCTTAGCCCTGTCTCTGCTTGTGCTTGGGATTCTCGCAAATAACCATGACACGGCCTTTACGACGGATCACTTTGCACTTCTCGCACATGGGCTTCACGGACGGTCTTACTTTCATTTTGATAAACCTCCTACTTACTGCGCCAGGTGATCCGACCACGGGTCAGATCGTAAGGCGACATCTCCACAGTCACCTTATCGCCGGGCAGAATCCTGATGAAATTCATTCTGAGCTTTCCGGAAATATGCGCTAAGATCGTGTGTCCATTTCCAATATCGACTTGGAATGTGGTGTTAGGCAGCGACTCGACGACGACGCCCTCGACTTCGATCATGTCGGATTTTGCCAAGTGTTATCCCTCCTGGTCTTGATCACTGCCGCGAAACGCGGCGATGGCTTTACGAAGCTCACTATTTGTGATTTGTTCGCTGCTTCTGATTTTCTGGGAAAGCGGGCCGCCGTCGGAGCGGAGCAGCGCCGCGTGCTTGCGCCGCTTGCGCTTGGGCCGCTCCACGGGACGCCCCTTCCCATCCGCCAGCAGGAGAAAGTCGCCCTGACAGTCAAGGACGTAGAAGGGCGAGCCTTTGTCCCTGCCGGCGGTAGATGTTACGATGCTTGCTTTGACAATGTCCATATCACACCAACGATTTCTCCGGGTCGGTCAGAAGCTCCGGCTCACCGGCGGTGATCAGAATGGTGTTTTCGTAATGGGCGGCGTTCTTCCCATCGGCGGTCTTCACCGTCCAGCCGTCCGGCATTTGCGCTATGGCCGCGCTGCCGGCGTTGACCATGGGCTCAACGGCGATGGTCATGCCCCGCAGCAGGCGAGGCCCATGGCCGGGCTTGCCGTAGTTGGGAACTTCGGGCGGCTCGTGCATCCGCCGGCCTATGCCGTGACCGACATATTCCCGGACGACGCTGAAGCCGTTGGCCTCCACATACGCCTGCACGGCGGCGGAGATGTCAGACAGGCGGCAGCCCTCGCGGGCGAACTTGATGCCCTCGAAGAAGCTCTGCTGGGTGACTCGGATCAGCCGCAGCGCCTCGTCGGACACCTGACCGCAGGGGTAAGTGCCGGCGCAGTCGCCGTGGAAGCCGCCGATGAACGCGCCCACGTCCACGCTGACGATGTCGCCCTCCTGCAAGACCCGTTTGCCGGGGATGCCGTGGATGATCTCATCGTTGACGGAGACGCACACGCTGGCGGGGTAGCCGTTGTAGTGCAGGAAGGACGGGGTCGCGCCCTGGTCCTTGATGAATTGGAACACTGCCTTGTCGATCTGAGCGGTGGTGACGCCGGGTTTTACCATATCCCGTGCCAGGGCACGGGCTGCCGCGGTAATTTTGCCCGCCCGGCGCATCAGCTCGATCTCGTGGGCTGACTTGAGTGTGATCATTCGTTCACTCCCAACGCCCGGAGAATGGCCTGGGTCGTACCGTCCACGGTGGGCTGGTCGTCCACAGTCTTCAGAATGCCCCGGGCCTCGTAGAAGCCCTTGAGGGGTTCTGTCTCCTTATGATAGACCGCCAAACGGTCGCGGACCGTTGCGGGGTCATCATCCTTGCGCTGCTTCAGCGCGCCGCCGCACACGTCGCACACGCCTTCCTTTTTGGGAGGGATGTTGACGATGTGGTAGCTTGCGCCGCAGCTTTCACACACACGCCGGCCACCCATGCGAGCCACGATCTTCTCGTCGGGGATCTCGATGGCGACGACGGCGTCGAACCTGATACCTGCTTCCTCCAAAGCCTCAGCCTGGGCGATGGTGCGGGGCACGCCGTCCAGGATGTAGCCATTCGCGCAGTCGGCCTCCTGCAAACGCTCGTTGATGATGCCGATGATGACCTCATCGGGGACGAGCTTGCCGGCGTCCATGTACGCCTTGGCCTGGAGGCCGGTGGGCGTACCGTTCTTGACGGCGGCGCGCAGGATGTTGCCGGTGGAAATGGTGGGGATACCCAGCTTCTTCTTGATGATGTCTGCCTGTGTGCCCTTACCGGCACCGGGAGCACCCAAAAGGATCAGTTTCATGGTAACACCTCAATTATTCCAGGAAGCCCTTATACTGACGCATCAGCATCTGGGACTCCAGAGCCTGGACGGTCTCCAGCGCCACACCGACCACGATGATGACGGAAGTACCGCCGATGGACAGAGACGCCACGTTCACGATCTTACCGATGATCAGGGGCAGGATCGCCACAACGCCCAGGTAGACAGCGCCGAACAGCGTGACCTTGTTGAGGACCTTCTTGATGAAGTCAGCGGTGGGCTTGCCGGGACGGAAGCCGGGTATAAAGCCGCCGTTCTTCTTCAGGTTGTTGGAGATCTCAATGGGGTTGAACTGGATGGTGGCATAGAAGTAGCTGAAGGCGATGATCATCAGGAAGTAGACGATCATATACAGCACGCTCTTGCTATCCACGGCGTTGACCAGGGAGTAAGCGAAGGTGCCTTTCTCAGGGGCGGGCAGGAACGCCGCCACGGTGGGGATGATCATGGCGATGGACTGGGCAAAGATGATGGGCAGGACGCCGGACATATTCACCTTCATGGGGAGGGTGGAAGCCTGGCCGCCGTACATCTTACGGCCCACCTGGCGCTTGGCGTACTGGACGGGGATGCGGCGCTCCGCGCCGTTGACCCAGGTGATCAGCACGATCAAAGCCAGGATGCCGATGACCACCAGCACCGCGTGCCACCACAGCATCGCGCCGGAGCGCAGGGAGATGCTCATGGAGGACACCATGCTGGGAACGCGGGAGAGGATACCGGCGAACAGGATGATGGAGATACCGTTGCCGATACCGAACTCGGTGATCTGCTCACCCATCCACATTACGAAGGAAGAGCCGGCGATGAAGGAGACGATGATGACCAGGGCGGCCCAGAAGCCGGTGCTGGTCAGGATGTTGCCGCTCTTCATCAGGGCGTAGTAGCCCCAGCCCTGCAGGATGGCGATGGCCACCGTGGCGTAGCGGGTGATGGACTGGATCTTCTTCTTGCCCTCCTCGCCGCCCTCACGGGCCAAACGCTCCAGGGGAGGAATGGCGATGGTGAGCAGTTGGATGATGATGGAGCTGTTGATGTAGGGCTGTACGCCCAGGGCGAAGATGGTCGCGCTGGCGAACGCACCGCCGGACATAACATCATACAGGCCCAGCACCGTGGTGGACATGGCGCTGAGGTACTCAGACAGCATCTTGGTGTCCACCCAGGGTACAGGGATCGCATTACCGATGCGGAAGATCAGCAGGATCAAAGCCGTGAACACGATCTTCTTGCGCAGCTCGGGAATGCCCCACGCTTTTTTGATCGTCTGGATCACGTTAGATCACCTCTGCCTTTCCACCGGCTGCTTCGATCGCTTCCTTAGCAGCCTGGGAGAAAGCAGCGGCCTGCACGGTCAACTTCTTGGTAACTTTGCCGTTACCCAGGACCTTGTAGCCGTACTCGCACTTGCTGAGGATACCCTTAGCAAGCAGGGCTTCCGCGGTGACGATCTCGCCGTCCTCAAACTTGTTGAGGGCGCTCAGGTTGATGATCTCCAGGGGCTTGGCAAAAATGTTGTTGAAACCGCGCTTGGGGATGCGGCGGGCCAGAGGCATCTGGCCGCCTTCAAAGCCGATACGGGTGCCGCCGCCGGAGCGGGCCTTCTGACCCTTGTGGCCGCGACCTGCGGTCTTGCCGTTGCCGGAGCCGTGACCACGGCCCTTGCGGTAGGCTTCCTTAACGGAGCCGGCTGCGGGAGACAGTTCGTTCAGTTTCATTCTCTCGCACCTCCTTAGTTCTCTTCAGTGACCTTCAGCAGGTAGCCGATCTTGGCGACCTTGCCGCGGGTCTGGGCATTGTCGGGCTGAACGGTGGTGTCACCGATCTTACGCAGGCCCAGGGAAGCGGCAGTGGCGATGTGCTTTTCCAGTCTGCCGTTGAGGCTCTTTACGAGCTGGATCTTCAGATTAGCCATGTGTCGATCCTCCTTAACCCACGATCTCGTCCACGCTCTTGCCGCGGGTGCGGGCGACCTCTTCCGGGGTACGCAGGGCCTTCAGGCCCTCAAAGGTGGCGGCGACCACGTTGACAGCGGTGTTGGAGCGCAGGCACTTGGTACGGATGTCCTTGATGCCGGCGGCCTCCATGATGATACGCACCGGGCCACCGGCGATAACGCCAGTACCGGGGGCGGCGGGCTTCATCAGCACGCGGCCCGCACCGGCCTCACCGATGATCTCGTGAGGAATGGTGCTGCCGGACAGGGAGACGGTGATCATGTTCTTCTTGGCGTCCTCGATGCCCTTGCGGATAGCCTCAGGGACTTCAGCGGCCTTGCCCAGGCCGAAGCCCACCTTGCCCTTGCCGTCGCCGACGACCATCAGAGCGGAGAACTTCATGACACGACCGCCCTTGACGGTCTTGGATACGCGGTTGGTAGCGACTACTTTTTCAATGTACTCGCTCTGCTCTCTTTCAAATCTTGCCATTGTCAGTTGTCCTCCTTTCTCAGAACTGCAGGCCGCCCTCGCGGGCGCCTTCGGCCAGCTCGGCCACACGGCCATGGTACAGGTAGCCGCCGCGGTCGAACACGACGGTGTCGATGCCCTTGGCCTTGCAGCGCTCGGCCACCAGCTTACCGACAGCGCGGGCAGCGGCCTTGTTGCCGCCGTTGCCCTCGATCTCCTTGTCCAGAGAGGAGGCAGAGACCAGGGTGTTGCCGGCCACGTCGTCGATGACCTGGGCATAGATGTTCTTCTCGCTGCGGAAGACGTTCAGGCGGGGACGCTCGGGAGTGCCGGACAGCTTGGCGCGGACTCTCTTATGACGCTTCAGACGCTGCGCGTTGGTATCGGGTCTTTTAATCATTTCGGCACACCTCCTTACTTCTTGGCGCCGGTCTTACCGACCTTGCGGCGGATGGTTTCATCAACATACTTGATGCCCTTGCCCTTATAAGGCTCGGGAGGACGCTTCTCGCGGACCTCGGCGGCGAACTGGCCGACCTTCTGCTTGTCAGGACCGGAGATGACGACCTTGTTCTGAGCGGGGACGTCGATGGTGATACCGTCGATCTCCGCCATCTTCACGGGGTGGGAGTAACCCAGGTTCATGACCAGCTCGTTACCCTCTTTGGCGGCACGGTAGCCGACACCGTTGATCTCCAGCTCCTTCTTGAAACCTTCGCTGACGCCAACGACCATGTTGTGCAGCAGAGCGCGGGTCATGCCGTGCAGAGCGCAGTGCAGCTTGTCGTCGGAGGGGCGCTTGACGTGGATGACGTTGCCTTCCTGCTCCAGGATCATCTCGGGGCGCAGAGCCTGCACCAGAGTGCCCTTGGGGCCCTTGACGGTGACAACGTTGTTCTCCGCGATGGTGACTTCCACACCAGCGGGGACGGTAATGGGCATTCTACCAATTCTCGACATTGTTCAAATACCTCCTTACCAAATGAACGCAAGGACTTCGCCGCCGACGTGGGCCGCACGAGCGGCCTTGTCAGTCATGACGCCCTTGGAAGTGGATACGATGGCGATACCGAGACCACGGAGCACGCGGGGCAGCTCGTCAGCGCCGACATAAACGCGCAGGCCGGGCTTGGACACGCGGCGCAGGCCGGAGATGACCTTCTCCTTACCGGCGTTGTACTTCAGGGTGATGCGGATCGTGCCCTGCGTACCATCGTCGATGACCTGGAAGGACTTGATGTAGCCCTCGTCCAGCAGGATCTGAGCGATGCTCTTCTTCATGTTGGAGGCGGGAACGTCAACGGTCTCGTGCTTTGCGTTGTTTGCGTTGCGGATACGGGTCAGCATATCGGCAACAGGATCGGTGATGTGCATACTTGTAGTTCCTCCTATTTTAGAGTTACAGGCGGATGCCTGTTGAGGCAGCGAGGTATCACTGATAATTTAGTCCGTCGGCAGCGCACTGCCGGTGTTTAATTACCAGTGACCTTTCGCCATCCTATATTACCGAGAGGCTTGCGCCTCTTAGGTACGTTGGGTCGGCAGGGAGCAGTTCCCTCTGCCAAAGTTCTCTTGGTAGAGATTTTGTTCTCAGACGAGGCGGTGAGGCGATGGCGTACTTTGTGTACGCCGAGCCGCACCAACGAAGTATGAGGACAAAAGATTACCAAGAAGCCTTGCGGACGCCGGGGATCTCGCCCTTGTACGCCAGCGTGCGGAAGCAGATACGGCACACGCCGTAGTCACGCAGATAGGCGTGGGGGCGGCCACACAGCTTGCAGCGGTTGTACTTACGGGTGGAGAATTTCGCAGGCGCCTGCTGCTTCAGGATCATAGACTTTTTAGCCATTTTCTTCTCCTCCTAATCAGCGTTCAAAGGGAGCGCCGACCAGGGTCAGCAGCTCGCGTGCTTCTTCATCGGTCTGGGCGGTGGTGCAGATGACGATGTCCATGCCGCGGATCTTGTCGATCTTATCGTACTCGATCTCGGGGAAGATCAGCTGCTCCTTGATGCCCAGGGCATAGTTGCCGCGGCCGTCGAAAGCGTTGGCGCTGATGCCGCGGAAGTCGCGGACACGGGGAAGCGCAACGTTGAACAGACGATCGAGGAACTCCCACATCTTGTCGCCGCGGAGGGTGACCTTCGCGCCGATGGGCATATCCTCACGCAGCTTGAAGTTTGCGATGGACTTCTTCGCCTTGGTGACGACGGCCTTCTGGCCGGTGATGGTGGTCAGGTCGCGCACGACCGCTTCGAGGACCTTGGCATTCTCCTTGGCCTCGCCGCAGCCGACGTTCACGACGACCTTGTCGATCTTGGGGATCTGCATGGTGGACTTATAACCGAACTTCTTGTAGAGAGCGGGTGCCACTTCTGCCTTATACTGTTCTTTCAGTCTTGCCATTGTGAACTACTCTCCTTTCTTAAAGCTCGGCGCCGCAGTGCTTGCACACGCGGGTCTTCTTGCCATTTTCGATCTTGTGCGCGATGCGGGTGCCCTTGTTGCACTTGGGGCACACGACCTGCACCTTGGAAGCGTACATGGCAGCCTCACGCTGCACAATGCCGCCGGTCTCGCCCTGCTTGCGGGGCTTGACGTGGCAGGTCACCATGTTGATGCCCTCCACGACGACCTTGGCTTCGCTGGGGACGGTGCCGAGCACCTTGCCCTGCTTGCCCTTGTCCTTACCGGACAGGACGATAACGGTATCGCCCTTCTTCACATTCATAGCCATTCTTCAAGCCCTCCTTAGACAACTTCCGGAGCCAGGGAGAGGATCTTGAGGAAGTCCTTCTCACGCAGCTCGCGAGCGACGGGCCCAAAGATACGGGTGCCGCTGGGGTTCTTGTCGTCCTTGATCAGGACCGCAGCATTCTCGTCGAAGCGGACATAGGTGCCGTCTTCGCGGCGGACGCCCTTGGCAGAGCGGACGATAACGGCCTTGACGACCTCGCCCTTCTTGACCTGACCGCCGGGGGCAGCCTTACGCACGGACGCGACGATGATATCGCCGATGTTGCCGTACTTGCGGCCGGAGCCACCGAGAACGCGGATGCACTTGATTTCCTTGGCACCGGTGTTATCGGCGACCTTCAGAAAACTTTCCTGCTGAATCATTGTTCCGGTACCTCCTTACTTAGCTTTTTCGACGATCTCGACCACGCGCCAGCGCTTGTCCTTGGACAGGGGGCGGGTCTCCATCACCTTGACGGTATCACCGATACCGCACGTATTGTTTTCATCGTGAGCCTTCAGCTTGTAGGTGCGGCCGACGATCTTCTTGTACAGGGGATGCGCCACGCGGTCAGCGATCGCAACGACGACGGTCTTGTCCATCTTGTCGGAAACGACCTTACCAACGCGGACCTTACGGGAGGAAATTCTCTTCTCTTCCATCTTACTTCTCCTCCTTCTCACGGATCATGGTTTTGACTCGGGCAATATCACGCTTGGTCTGGACGAGCTTCTGGGGGTTATCCAGCTGATTCGTCGCGTGCTGCATGCGCAGCATAAACAGATCTTTCTTCAGGGCGTCGAGCTTGGTGTTCAGCTCAGCAACGCTCATGGCACGAACTTCACTTGCCTTCATCTCATTCACCTACTTCCTGGGTCTCGGCCTCGCGCTTGACGATCTTCGTCTTGATGGGCAGCTTGTGGCTGGCCAGACGGAGCGCCTCACGCGCGACTTCTTCGGAAACACCGGCGATCTCAAACATGATACGGCCGGGCTTGACAACTGCTACCCAATACTCCGGAGAGCCCTTACCGGAACCCATACGGGTCTCGGCAGGCTGCTTGGTAACGGGCTTATCGGGGAAAATCTTGATCCAGACCTGACCGCCACGCTTGGTGTAACGGGTCATGGCGACACGGGCCGCCTCGATCTGGTTGCTGGTGATCCACGCGGGCTCAGTGGCCTGGAGGCCGTACTCACCATAAGTAATGGTGTTGCCGCGGGTCGCCTTGCCGGTCATACGACCGCGCTGAACGCGACGGTATTTCACTCTCTTCGGCAGAAGCATTACTGAGCGCCTCCTTCCTTATTCTCAGCCGGCTTGCGATAGCCGCCCTGCGGACGATCGCCCTGGGGACGGTTGCCGTTGCGGTTGAAGCCGCCCTCACGGCGCTGATAGCCGCCCTGGCCATCACGGCGGGGACGACGGTCACCGTCGCGGCGAGGACGACGCTCGCGGCGCTCCTCATACGGCTTGGTGGTGTCGAGCGTACGCGGGGTGGTACGCAGGGTCTGGGTCAGGACCTCGCCCTTGTAGATCCAGACCTTCACACCGATGCGGCCGAACGTGGTCGCAGCCTCGGCGAAGCCGTACTCGATGTCGGCACGGATGGTCTGCAGGGGGATGGTGCCCTCGTGATAGTGCTCAACGCCAGCGATCTCGCGGCCGCCGAGACGACCGGAGCAGCAGCATTTGATGCCCTTGGCGCCGGCGCGCATGGCGCGGCCCATGGCGTTCTTCATCGCGCGGCGGTGAGAGATACGCTTTTCGAGCTGCTGGGCGATGTTCTCAGCGACGAGCTGAGCGTTCATGTCGGGATTGCGGACCTCGACGATGTTGAGCTTGACCTTCTTGCCGATCAGAGCCTCGACCGCGAGACGCAGCTTCTCGACCTCCGCGCCGTCCTTGCCGATGACCATGCCGGGGCGGGCGCAATGAACGAACAGCGTCACAACATCATTGCTGCGCTCGATCTCGATCTTGGGCACGCCTGCACCGTACAGGCTCTTCTTGACGAACTTGCGGATCTTGTTATCTTCAACGATCAGGTCGCCGACCTTCTCGTCTCTGGCATACCAGCGGGAGTCCCAGTCTTTGATGACGCCGACGCGCATGCCGTGGGGATTAACTTTCTGTCCCATGAAACTGTCTCCTCCCTTTAGTCTCTCTCAGCGACGGCGAGCGTCACGTGAGAGGTTCTCTTGTTGATGCGGTAGCCGCGGCCCTTGCTGGCGGGGATCATGCGCTTGAGGATCGGGCCGGAAGTCGCGTAGACCTCGGACACGTACAGCTTGGAGGTATCCATGCTGAAGTTGTTCTCGGCGTTGGCGACAGCGCTCTTTAAGAGCTTGACCAGGGGCTCGGACGCAGCCTTGGGGGTCTGCATCAGGAGCGCCATGGCGGTGTTGATGTCCTTACCGCGGATCAGGTCGCAGACGATCTGGACCTTGCGGGGAGAGATGCGGACATATCTCAGATATGCTTTAGCTTCCATGTTCTGCATTCTCCTTCCTTATTTCGTCTTTGTATGGCCGCGGAACGTACGGGTGGGAGCGAACTCGCCCAGCTTGTGGCCGACCATATCTTCCTGAATATAAACGGGAACGTGCTTGCGACCGTCGTGGACGGCGATCGTGTGACCGACGAAGGAGGGGAAGATGGTGGAGCTGCGGCTCCAGGTCTTCAGGACCTTCTTCTCACCGGTCTTGTTCATCTCTTCGACTCGCTTGATCAGCTCAGGGGCAACAAACGGGCCTTTTTTAATGCTTCTGCTCATTTTTACATTGCCTCCTTTTACTTATCGTTACGACGCTTGACGATGAACTTGTTCGTCGGGTTCTTCTTCGAGCGGGTCTTGTAACCCATAGCCGGCTTGCCCCACGGGGTCATGGGACCGGGGTGACCGACAGGGCTCTTACCTTCACCACCGCCGTGGGGGTGGTCGTTCGGGTTCATAACGGAACCGCGGACGGTCGGACGGACGCCCATGTGGCGCTTGCGGCCGGCCTTACCGATGTGAACGTTCTCGTGATCGATGTTGCCGACCTGGCCGATGACGGCCATGCAGTTCGTGCGGACAATGCGCACTTCGCCGGAGGGCATACGGATCTGAGCGTCGCCGTTCTCCTTCGCCATCAGCTGAGCAGCAGTACCGGCGGAGCGGACGAGCTGAGCGCCCTTGCCGGGGTGCATCTCAATGTTGTGGATGACGGTACCGACAGGGATGTTGGCGATGGGCAGGCAGTTGCCGGGCTTGATATCAGCGGAGGCAGAAGAGATGATCTTGTCGCCAGCCTTCAGGCCGACAGGAGCAATGATGTAGCGCTTCTCGCCGTCCTCGTACTGGACGAGAGCGATGAACGCGCTGCGGTTGGGGTCATACTCCAGGCGCAGGACGGTCGCGGGGACGTCCATCTTGTCGCGCTTGAAGTCGATGATGCGGTACTTCTGCTTGTTGCCGCCGCCGTGATGACGGACGGTGATGCGGCCGTAGCTGTTGCGGCCGGCATGCTTCTTCTGAGACTCGACCAAGCTGCGTTCGGGCTTGGCCTTCTTGTCGATCCCCTCGAAGGCGGACACAGTCATGTGACGGCGGGAGGGGGTAGTGGGCTTAAACGTCTTAATAGCCATTTCTCATATCCTCCTTACACCATGCCCTCGAACAGCTCGATGGTCTTGGAATCTTCAGCGAGCTGCACATAGGCCTTCTTCCAGCTGCGGGTCTTGCCCAGGCGGCCGGCGCCGAGGCGCTTGGCCTTGCCGCTGACGTTGAGCGTGTTGACCTTGGCGACCTTAACGCCGAAAGCGGTCTCAACAGCGTTCTTGATCTCCACCTTGCCGGCGTCCTTGGCAACTTCGAACACATACTTCTTGTTCGCAACGTCGACCATGGAACGTTCGGTGATGATGGGACGAATAATGATGTCGTAAACGTTTGCCATTACGCGAACACCTCCTCGATGACTGCGAGGGCTTCCTTGTCGATCACGAGGGTCTTGGCGTTGAGCAGATCGTAGACGTTGATAAGCTTCGCGGGCGCGGTGGTGACACCGGGCAGGTTGCGGGCGCTCTTGACAACGACCTCGTTGACCTCGGGAGTGATGACAGCGGCCTTGCCGTCAGCCTTGACGGCGGAGAGGAAGCTGCGGAAGTCCTTGGTCTTGATAGCGTCGAGCGCGATCTTGTCGACAACGACGATCTCGCCCTGGGCTGCCTTGGCGGACAGCACGCTCTTGAGAGCCAGACGCTTGACCTTCTTATTCAGCACATAGCTGTAGCTGCGGGGCTTGGGGGCGAACACGATACCGCCGTGCGTCCACTGGGGCGCGCGGGTGCTGCCCTGACGGGCACGGCCGGTGCCCTTCTGGCGCCACGGCTTTCTGCCGCCGCCGGAAACCTCAGCGCGGGTCAGAGCGCTCTGCGTGCCCTGACGGCAGTTGGCGAGATGATTTTTGACGACCTCGTGGACAACGCTCATGTTCGGCTCGATACCGAAGATCGCGTCGTTCAGCTCGACGGAACCGACTTCAGCGCCGGTCATGCTGACAACTTTAATCGTAGACATTTATCAAGCACTCCTTTCCTTACATATTTCTGGCGGAAGCCTTCTGCGGGTTGCGGCCGGAAGCCTTCTGCGGGTTCTTGCTGATGTCGGCACCAGCCTGCTTGATCTTGTGGACCTTGACGGTGGTCTTCACGGTGACGAGGCTGCCCTTGGGACCGGGAACCGCGCCGCGGACGACGAGCATGTTGAGCTCGGGGTCGACCTTGACGACCTCAAGGTTCTGGATGGTGACAGTCTCCACACCGTACTGGCCGGGGCCGATCTTGCCCTTGAAGATACGGCTGGGGTCGGTGGTGGAGCCCATGGAACCGGCGTGACGGTGGACAGGGCCGCCGCCGTGGGTCATACGACCGCGGCTGGCGTTCCAGCGCTTGATAACGCCGGTGTAGCCGTGACCCTTGCTCGTACCGGTGACGTCAACGAAGTCGCCGGACTTGAAGGTGTCAGCCTTGATGATGGCGCCGAGCTCGAGCTCGGAGACATTGTCAAGGTCAAACTCACGCAGGTACTTCTTGGGGGAAACGCCAGCCTTGTTCAGGTGGCCGAGTTCAGGCTTGGAGAGCTTCGCTTCGCGAATGTCCTCGTAGCCAAGCTGGACAGCCTCATAACCGTCTTTTTCGCTGGTCTTCTTCTGAGTGACCACGCAGGGACCGGCCTCGATAACGGTGACCGGGATCACATGGCCCTTTTCGTCGAAGATCTGAGACATGCCAACTTTTCTGCCGATGATTGCTTTCATGTATGATCCTCCTGTAAAGGTTATTGGTCGGCTTAGTTAGCGGCAACTCCCGCCATTGCTCTGCCGACTTGACCCCGCCCATCTCACGCAAGTCGATGGGCTTTTGGGTAGAGCAACAAAGGTAATTTCAAAAAACGGCGAGCCGTTTTTTGAGTTGGGTTTACAGTTTGTTTTGCGCACTCGCTGTGCTCGCACACAAACAAACTGAGAGGTGTTTTTGTCCACGCGCATGTCGCGGCCAAAAACGATTTCATTGGTTTCGCGTCTGCGGACACGAAATTGTGAAATGCTGGATTAGAGCTTGATCTCGATCTCAACGCCGGCGGGAAGCTCGAGACCCATCAGAGCCTCGACCGTCTTGGGGCTGGAGTTGGTGATGTCGATCAGGCGCTTGTGGGTACGGCGCTCAAACTGCTCACGGCTGTCCTTGTACTTATGCACAGCGCGCAGGATGGTGACGACTTCCTTCTTGGTGGGCAGAGGGATGGGGCCGGAGACGGTAGCGCCGGTGCGCTTGGCGGTCTCGACGATCTTCTCTGCGCTCTGGTCGATGACCTGGTGGTCATAGGCCTTGAGACGAATGCGGATCATTTCTTTTGCCATTTTCGGTTTCTCCTTCATTTTGTACGGTTTTCTTGCTTTGTCGAAGCCGTACGGTGAGAGGTTTTCTTGTACGCTTATCCGTGCGTATCATTCCGGCTCATAGAAAAACCGGCACGAATAAACGGCCGGTCCACACATGGCGCAGCGATCTACGCAACGTACAGATATTCTCTCAGCCGCCCGATGTTCGGACATACTCCCCGAAAGTTACCTCAGAAACCTGAGCAATCTCCCGGTTCATCGCAATATCGCGCAAATAGGGCAGGATGCGCCCAATCGCGGACTTGCATATAGTACCAAATTCCGTTGCACATGTCAAGACAAATTTCACTTTTTTCTTGAGAAATTTTTTAGCAGTCTCTTTTCGCGGCAACTGTGGCGGATTTGGCGCAAAAACGCGGCATATTGCCCCCTCCCTGCCGATATATTTAGGGGCAAAGGAGTTGATGGACATGGCAATGGCCTGGCTTTGGACGGGAATGGTGGCAGTCTCGCTCATTTTCGGCGCGCTGACGGGAAACTTGAATGCGCTCAGCGCTGCCGCGCTCGAGGGCGCGCAGAGCGCGGTCGAGCTGTGTTTGGCGATGTGCGGCGTGATGTGCCTCTGGACGGGCGTGATGGAAGTGATGAACCAGTGTCATCTCACCGACCGTCTCGCTTCCCTCTTCCGCCCGCTGCTCAAGAGGCTCCTGCCGAACGCGAGCCGCGACAGTGAGACGCTGGCCGCGATCTCCGCTAACCTCTCTGCCGATCTTTTGGGCCTTGGCAACGCGGCCACGCCGCTCGGCATCCGCGCCGCCTGCCGTATGAGCCGCGGCTGCAAGGGTACCGCATCGGATGAGCTGTGCCTGCTCGTCGTTTTGAATACGGCGTCCATTCAACTGTTGCCCACCACGCTCGCAGGCGTGCGCGCTTCGCTCGGCGCCGCCGACCCGTTCGACATTCTGCCCGCCGTGTGGCTGACGTCGCTTCTGTCCGTCCTCGCAGGGCTCCTTGCCGCAAAGCTCTTCGCCCACTTCTGGAGGAATTGAACCTATGGCGCTCTCTACACTCATCGTGCCCGTACTGCTCACCTTCACGGCCTGCTTTGCCCTCGGCAAGCGTGTCGACGTCTACTCCGCCCTCACCAAAGGCGCGGAGGAGGGACTCACGGTGCTGCTGCACATTCTGCCGTCACTCATCGCACTGCTCTCCGCCGTCTACATGTTCCGTGCGTCCGGCGCGATGGAGGCGCTCGGCGCGCTTTTAGCCCCCGCACTCGACAAGATCGGCATTCCTGCCGAGACTGCGCCGCTTCTCTTCATCCGCCCCATCTCCGGCAGCGGCGCGCTGGCTGTCGGATCGGAGATCATGGACTCCTACGGCGTCGATTCCTATGTCGGCCGCGTTGCGGCGGTCATGCTCGGCTCGAGCGAAACGACGTTCTACACCGTCGCCGTCTATTACGGTGCAGCGGGCATTACGAAAACGCGCTATACTATCCCCGCCGCGCTCTGCGCCGACATGGTGATGTTCCTCGCATCCGCGTTTTTTGTGCGGCTACTCATGGGCGCGTAAAAAGGAGCCGCCGCAGGCAGCTCCTTTTCCTTTATTCTTCTGTTCTCACGCGGATGCGCAGGGCGCATTTTCCTCTCTGCCCGCCGATAGTAATTGCATAGCGCAGGGCCAGCATCCCGCCGTCCTCGTCGAGCTTCCACTTGACCGACTCCGCCTTCACTGCGACCGGCAAGGTTCCGTAGGGCACGGCATAGAATGAGGTGTGCTCCTTCCCCTCCGCAAAGACCATCTCGCTCGTCACCTCGCCCGTGCGCGTCAGAATGATGCAGTCCGGCGCAAGGGCAAGGCGCGTCGCGGTGGTCACCTTGCCGTCCCCGTCCGTTTCCTCATAGCGCAGGAGATAGCCGTCGCGCGTTTCCTCCATCGTGCCGCGCACGCGGAGATCTGAGCTGTCGGCGCTCATGCCTTCGTATTGCTGCTCGCCGTGCACGGTGAGCCAAACGTTTCTTTTCATACAGTTCTCTTTCTCATTTGTTTCTGTCATCATACTACGGCGGAGAGCGGGACACAAGGCGCATTTGCATTTTTTGTGCGTTTCCCTGTTTTTGCTATGGTAAAATGCAAAAGCGCGTGCTATAATCTCCGGTAAGCAGATTCTCTGTTCCGTCAAAGGAGGCGTCACTATGAAAATTGATCTGACGGAAAAGCAATTCCGCCGTCTTCTTGATCTGGTCTACGTCGGCAACTGGGTGATGAACTCCACCCGCGGCGACGACCGTATCCGCGAATACGACGATGTAGAGAGCACCGTATTCGCCAACTGTCTCTCCCACGGCATGGTGCCGCTGGTCGAGGCCTATCAGGGCGAACTGATCCCCTCGCGCGCGTTTGCCGAAGGCGGCATCCACGAGGCCATCATGGCCTACGAGGACACGATGTTTTTCGAAATTCTCGCTCAGGAGCTTGCCCTGCGCGATATGGACAGCGACGCGCCCACGCCCGAAAATGTCGACGAGCTGCGCGAGCGTATGGACACGTACTTAGGCGAATTCGAGCAGCACGGCACCGACAACATCACCGTTGAAATGTAAAAGTGTAACAGAAGGCAAAGAGGTCTCCGCTTTTTAAGCGGAGACCTCTTTATCTTCGCGGCCGCAGCCGCGAAATGTTTTTGATCCATAAATCGCCGCGACAAGTGCGTGGCGATTTATTCTTCTCGCTCCGCTCGTGTCGAGCCGCCCTACGGGCGGCGAGGCACGAAGCGGAGCGCATCCCCTATTTTTTAAGGATGCCAACGGCATCCTTAAAAAATAATCACGTCTTGATTCCCATCGTCTCCCACTTGCCGCTGCGGTAGCGCAGGAAGAAGATGACACTGCGCACCGACCAGTCCACGATCGCGTGCGCGAACCACACGCCGATGACGCCGTAGCCCATGTACTTGCCCAGCACATACGCAAGCATCACGCGCACGACCCACATCGTCAGCATACTGGCGAGCATCGTGAATCTGGCATCGCCTGCCGCACGCAGGAAGCCCGGCACCATAAACGCCGGTACCCAGATGAAGATGGATGAGATGCCGTGGATCAGCGTGACCGTGACGGCGAGCTTTTCCGCCTCTGGTGAGACGTTGTAGACACGCATGATGAGTGGCAACAGCGCGATGATCGTCAGGTTGACGACTGCCATGATGCCGTAGGTCCACTTGACAATTTTTCTGAGATACGCGCGTGCCTGATCGAATTCGCCCGCGCCGACGCACTGGCTCACGACCGCGGCAAGGCCCAAGTTGATGGCCTGACCGGCAAAGCAGTTGAAGTTTGAGATGGTGTTGCCGATGGCGTTCGCCACCATCGATGCCGTACCGAACGTCGAAATCAGGCTGAAAAGCACGAGACGCCCCAGCTGGAACATGCCGTTTTCGACGCCGCTTGGCACGCCGATGTAGAAGATGTTCTTCATCAGGCGCATATTGAGGTGGAAGCCGCGGATATCAGAAAGGTGCAGCATCAGATCGCGGTTGAAGAGCAGCGAGAGGATGACGACTGCCGCGACCGTGCGGGACACGAGCGTCGGGATCGCGACGCCCGCGACGTCCATACCGAAGCCAAAGATCAAAACGGCGTTGCCGATCACGTTGATACTGTTCATCAGGAGCGAAACTTTGAGCGACACGTCGCTGTGGCCCATCGTGCGGAACAGCGCCGCGCCGCCGTTGTAGAGCGCGATGCCCGGAATAGATGCCATCACATATAAATAATAAGTGTTCGTCGCCGCCATGACGTCGGGCTCGATATGGCCGAACATTACGGTCAAAATCTGCGTGCGGAAGAGGTACAGCAGCGCCACGAAGAAGATCGACACCGCGCCGAGCAGCGCGATGAGCTGCTGGCCCGCGTTGCAGGCGTCCTCCTTCTGTCTTTGTCCGATGTACTGGCCCGCAACGGCTGCGCCGCCAGTCGCCATCGCCGAGAAAATGTAGATCATCAGATTGCTGATCGAGTCGACGAGCGACACCGCGCTGATCGCCGCGTCGCCGACGGTCGCAACCATCAGCGAGTCGGCAAGACCCACTGTAATGGCCAGAAGCTGCTCGAGCAGCAGCGGCCACATCAGCGCGACGAGCTGGCGATTCGTAAACATCATTTCCTTGTCAGCGCGCACCGGCGCTGCCAGTTTGCCCATGGTTTCACACTCCTTGTATCGATTGAGCCTGTATCATAAACTATTTGCTTTTCTTTGTCAACGCCGCGTCAAAAAAGATACGGTTTCAGCGCTGCGCCCCACGCTTCGATAAGCTTTTCCTTCGTCCATCTGGCGTTGGCCGGCGAGGTGGAGGGAAGCTGGACGGCCTCGCGCCCGAGCTTCGCGCGGCAGTATTTTTTATAGCAGGCGTAGGACGTGCCGCCGTTGCAGAAGATGGCCTGAATGTCCGCCGCATCCAAAATGACGGACAGATCGTTCGGCACAACGTTCGTGATGCTCGCATCCGACGATCCCACGATCTCACATGAGCCGATGGTGTCCCACATGGCGACGCCGCGGCGCAGAACCATCGCTTTCTTCTCTTCGACCGTCTTCGGCGTTTCCTCGCCCAGAACAGCGGCGAGCGTCGGCCAGAAGCGGTTCTGCGGGTGCGCGTAGAAAAACGCCGCCTCCCTTGACTTGACCGACGGGAACGAGCCCAGGATCAGCACGCGCGACTTTTCGTCATACAGCGGCGGAATATTATGGACCTGCGTCTTAAGCTCCATTTTCTCGTCCCCTTTCTGCCTTTTTCGCCATTTTAACACAGGAACATCAAATCGCCAAGTCCCGTTTTCTCCGTCTGCGTGCGCTTCACGCTTCGCTGCGGAAATGGGTTGGCTTTTCGGCAAAGTTATGTTATGATAAAGTAAATATATATTAAATGTAGGTGCCTTGCCCCGCGTGGGCACGGTCATCTTTGAGAAAGGACATCTATGAAAGACGACGACAATCACATTCTTCTTTTAGAAAAGGGCAAACGAGGCCTTCTGCAGATCATCTTCGGCCGCACGGGCATCATCATCGTTTCGCTGATCGTGCAGATCTTGTTTCTCTTTGCCGCCTTTTACAAGCTCGAGGGCTTTCTGCCCTACTTCTGGGGCGGCAACACGCTGCTGTCGGCGGCAGTCGTGCTGTTTCTGTTCGGCAACGACGACAACCCGACCATCAAGCTCACGTGGTTTTTCATCCTCGCGGTGCTGCCGGTGTTCGGCTTGATTCTGTATGTTTACATCAAGACCGACCTCGGCCACCGGCTGATGATCCGCCGCTACAACGACATCCTGTCGCAGACGGAGCACTTCGCCCCCTCGGAAAGCGCGTGTTCCAAGGAGGAATTACCGGAGGAGCTTCAAAGCCTTGCCTCCTACCTGAATTCCTGCGGCTTCCCCTGCTATCAAAACACACAGGCGCAATACTTCCCCCTCGGCGACGATGCGTTCGAGGTCATGTGCGACGAGCTCCAAAAGGCCGAGCACTTCATCTTCCTCGAGTATTTCATTGTCAGGGAGGGCTACATGTGGGGCCGCATCCTTGAAATTCTCAAGGAAAAGGTCAACGCGGGCGTCGAGGTGCGCGTGCTGTACGACGGCACCTGCGCGGTCGCGCTGCTGCCCTATTCCTATCCCGAAAAGCTCGAAAAGCTCGGCATTGCCTGCAAGATGTTCGCACCGCTGCGCCCGTTCGTCTCCACGCACTACAACTACCGCGACCACCGCAAGATCATGGTCATCGACGGCAAGATCGGCTTCACAGGCGGCATCAACCTCTCCGACGAGTACATCAACCGCACCTCGCGCCTCGGCCACTGGAAGGACACCGCCATTGCCCTGCGCGGCGACGCCGTGCGCAGCCTGACGCTGATGTTCTTGCAGATGTGGGACGTCAGCTCCGTGCACTTTACGCCCGAAGTCTACAGCAAGTATCTCGGCGTGCCGCAACCGGCGCATGAAAAGGAAGCGGGCTATGTCATCCCCTATGGCGACAGCCCGCTCGACCGCGACCTCGTCGGCGAGATGGTCTATATGGATATCATCAACCGTGCCAACCGTTACGTACACATCATGACACCGTATCTCATCATTGACAACGAGATGATCACGGCGCTGACCTACGCCGCGCGCCGCGGCGTGGAGGTCCAGCTCATCCTGCCGCATGTGCCTGACAAGGAGATCGCCTTCTCGCTTGCGCACACGTATTACCGCAGGCTGCTTGAAAACGGTGTACAAATTTATGAGTACGAGCCGGGCTTCGTTCACGCGAAGGTCTTCGTCAGCGATGACTGCAAGGCGACCGTCGGCACGATCAATCTGGACTACCGCAGCCTGTACCACCACTTTGAATGCGGCACGTACCTCTATGCATCGCCCGAAGTCGCAAAAATTGAGCAGGATTTCCAGCAAACGCTCGCCAAGTGTGTCCGCGCGGACGCAGAGCTTCTCAAAAACGATCCGTTTATGCGAAAGCTCATCGGCCCCGGCATGCGCATCATCGCCCCGCTGCTGTAAGAAGTAAAAAAGTCGAAACCGAAAGGTTTCGACTTTTTTTATTCTCAATTACTTTTCGAGCTGCTCGAGCGCGCTGCACACGGCAGTGTGCTCCTTCTGCACCGCCACATAGAGTGGCTGTACGCTTTCAGGCATCGAATCCTGACCGCGCGCAGCGCTTCCGTCATCTGAGAGCTGGCGTGGGCGAGCGAGCCGAGGCCAAGGTTCAGCGCCACGCCCTTGAGCGTGTTCACCGCGCGGAACGCCGTAGTCGTGTCGCCCGTGTTCATCGCATTCGTCAGGTTTTGCATGCTGTTGTCGCCCGGGAACATATTAAGGAAGCGCACGATGCGCTCGTCGTTCTGAAAACGCGCCTTGGCTTCGCCGTAGCCGCCGCCGACGCAGCGGAAAAATTCGTCAAGTTTCACGTTCTTTCGCCTCTCGATAAATTGCTACGCAATCCTTTTTCAGTTTGGCCTGATACATCGCAAGGTCCGCCCTGCGGATCGTTCTTAAGATGCGTCCCGCCGCGAACGCGCCGCCGATGCTCGCGCTGATGTACGGTTCAGGATACTCCTCGATGACGATCTCGTCAAGCGCGGCGCGGATGGACTGCAATTTCTTCTCCAAGATCTGCTGCGGCAGGTCGCGGAACAGCAGGAAGAATTCATCGCCCCGTAGCGCACGAGCTCGTCGTCGCTGCGGATCTGCGATTTGATGGCCTGCGCCGCGCGATAGAGCGCCGCGTCGCCCGCCTGATGGCCGAAGCGGTCGTTGATGTGCTTGAAGTTGTCCATGTCGATCATGGCGAACGAGAACCAGCCCTCCAGATTCTTGAGCCGCTCGTCGTAATAGCGGCGGTTGTAGACCTTGGTGACCGAGTCCATATACACCTGCCGGTCGCGCACGAGCAGCTGGTTGAGCACATTTTCGCGCTCGAACATGTCGTCGCTCTTGGTGCGCTTGACCAGCTCGAGCGAATACGGCCTGCCGTCCACCTCGATGAACGACGCGAGCACATAATAGATATCGCTCGCTCGCGTTTCGATCTTCGTCTGTGGCTTGTGCGTGCGCAGCACCTCCTGCGAAATGCAGTTTTCGCAGCGGCGCTTCTTTTTCCACACCGCGTAGCAGTGCTCGCTCTTTTTAAGCGTGTAGCCCTCATCCATTTTCGTCAGCTCCACACAGATCGTCGGCGCGACCAGCCGCGCAATGTCAAAGATGCGGCGATATGCTCGGCAATGTTCATGCCGCCCATGATCTTGAGGCGCGAGATGACGGTGCTCTGCAATTCGGAGGGGACCGTAAGCACGCGGCGCAAAAGACCGTCGATACGCATACGCACGACCATTTCGCCGTCCTGCGGCTCCAAGTGGATATCGCTCGCGCGCTCGGAAAACGCGCGTTCAATGAGGCTGCTGACAAAGCGGATCGTCGGCGCGCTGTCGCCGGAGTCCATCGCCTCCTGTGAAACCTGCACGGGAACGATGTCCGGCGTCGAAGAGCCCGCCTCGCGCTTCATCTCCTCGATGACGCCGGCCGTGCCCTCGCTGCCGTAGAGCAGGCTGATGGCGTGCTTGGTCGTGCGGCGGGTCGCGATCATCGGGATCACACGCTTGCGCGAGACAACTTTGACCTCCTCCTGCGCGACGAAGTCGAGCGGGTCGCTCATAGCGAGGTACAGCGTATCCTTGACGAGCTTGACCGGCACGACGCAGAACTTCTTGGCGATATTCTTCGGCACATAGCTTGCAAGCTCCACGGGGATAGACACCGCCGTCAGGTCGACGAACTCGACGCCGAGCTGCATCTCCAGCGCCTCGATGAGCTGCTGCTCCGTGATAAAGCCGGCGTTGTATATCAGGAAAAATGCGCTATTGCTATAAACTTTTTTCTAAAAATTGTCAATAATCTTCAGTATTTCTCCCCATTTTGCACATATTTTACAATTCATGTTTCTTTTTTCCTCAAATTTATCGTGCGTTTTTACCATCCGCTGACGGCTCTCCCGTTTTTTTGCGGAAACGCTTCGCCCTTTCCGCTCTTTTTTCAATCATTTCTGGCAAAACAGCAGGAAAAACCGGGAAAATATCCCTTGAATGTTCCGTGGTTCTGTGCTAAGTTTACATTAAGTATCAAATGTTTCTAAAAAAACACGCATAAACAGTTTTTGTTTGGCACTGGCTTTTCCGGTGCCTATTTTCTTGTCCGCCTGCCCCGCGGCGGCATTTCTACAAAAGAGCGCGCCCTAAAATGCGTATGAGGTCTACACGATGGTCGAAGCCAAAATCCTGATCGCGGACGATTCGAAAATGAACCAGCAGATCCTTTCCGAAATCCTCGGTGGCCGCTACGAATACCTCTATGCCGACGACGGCATGCAGGCGCTCGAGCTGCTGCTGCTCGACATCAACATGCCCCGCCTCGACGGCTTCGGCGTGCTCGAGGTGATGAAGCAGCGCAACTGACTGCAGGAGATCCCCGTCATCATCACCTCGTCCGAGGATGACGAGTCGTTCATCCAGAAGGTCTACGAGCTTGGCGTAACGGATTACATCCGCCGCCCGTTCAACCTGACGGTCACGCAGCGGCGCGTGAGCAACGCACTCACGCTCTACGCGCGCCAGAAGCACCTTGTCCGCCTGGCCGAAGAGCAGGTTTACGAGCACGAGAAGACGAACAGCGCCATCATCAACATTCTGAGCCACGTCGTCGAGTCGCGCAACTTCGAATCCGGCACGCACATTCTGCATGTGCGCGCCATCACGGATATTCTGCTGCGCCAGCTCATCTGCACATTTCGGAACGGCGCGCAAAATAGAAAGGAAGCATCATGGCTCACAACAAATTTCTCCCTCGCGTGCTCGCCGCAGCGGCGGCGATGATGCTGCTCGCAGGCTGCGGCAGCAAGGCAGACCCCGGATTTTCCCCGGCGAACCCTGTCAATATCACGATCTGGACGTACTACAACGGTGAACAGCTCGAAGCGTTCAACGCGCTCGTCGACGAGTTCAACTCGACCGTCGGCAAGGAACAGGGCATCACGGTTGAGAGCTCCAGCCACGGCAGCGTGACCGATCTTGAGAACAATGTGCTCGCTTCTGCCGAGGGCGAGGTCGGTGCCGAGGCGATGCCCAACATCTTCTCCGCCTACGCCGACACTGCCTACGCGCTCGATGAGATGGGTCAAATTGCCGATCTGAGCGATTATCTAAGCGAAGAGGACCGCGCCGCCTTTATTGAGGACTATCTGAGCGAAGGCGACTTCTCCGGCTCGGGCAGTATCAAGATCTTCCCCGTCGCCAAGTCGGCGGAGCTGCTGTTTCTCAATGAAACGGACTGGGAGCCGTTCGCCGCCGCCACAGGCGCAACCTATGACGACTTGGCCACGATCGAAGGCCTCGTCTCCGTCGCCGAACGCTACTACGAGTGGACCGACGCGCAGACGCCCGACATCCCGAACGATGGACGCGCGTTCTTCGGCCGCGACGCGATGGCGAACTACATGCTCATCGGCGCCAAGCAGCTCGGCTGCACGATCTTCGACGCACAGGACGGCAGCATGACGCTGAACTTTGACCATGATACCGTGCGCACCCTCTGGGATAACTACTATGTACCCTTCATCAAGGGCTACTTTTCCGCAAGCGGCCGCTTCCGCAGCGATGATGTGAAGACCGGCAATATCATCGCCTACGTCGGCTCCTCCTCGAGCGCGACGTTCTTCCCCACGCAGGTCATCGCCGACGACATGGCCAGCCACGACATCACGCGCAAGGCGCTTGAAAGCCCGAAGTTTGCGAACGGCGAGGACTACGCCGTGCAGCAGGGCGCGGGCATGGTCGTGACGAAGGCGAGCGATGCCGAGATTCAGGCAAGCCTCGTGTTCCTCAAATGGTTCACCTCACCCGAGCACAACATCACGTTCTCTGTCGACTCAGGCTACCTCCCCGTCACGCACGAGGGCAACTCCATCGACACGATCCGCGCAAGCGGTCTTGCCCTCAGCGACGAGATGGACGAAGTCCTCTCCGCCGCAGTCGACACGGTCAACGAAAACCATCTCTACACGCCCCGCGCCTTCTCCGGCGGCACGAACGCCCGCGCCATTCTTGAATATTCCATGAGCGATAAGGCAAGCGCTGACCGCGCCGCGGTCAAAGAGACAATGGCGCAGGGACAGAGCTTTGAAGAGGCCTCGGCGCAGTTCCTTTCCGACGAATGCTTTGAAGCCTGGTATCAGGATACGCTTGCATCGCTTGAGGCCTTTCAGGGCTGAGTGACTGTTCAATGACAAAAAAGGGGCCGTTTTATGTTCTTTCGCAAACCATCGGATCATGTGCCGCATGTCACCATCTTCCATACGATCCTGCGCTCCATGCTCTGGATCCTGTTCATCGAGATCGCGCTGCTTGTCGGCATTCTCTATCTCTGCCGCATCAACACGAACCTTGAGCAGAATGCTGTCGACATCTTGCAGATACAGACGGAAAACCGCCAAAACTATCTGCAAGGCCAGATGCTCGACGCGCAGGACCTCTCGTCGCTTGCGGGCAAGATCAACGCCGTGACGCAGGCCATGCTCGACGACGGCGAGATCAGCCTTGACACGCTCGACAGCGGCAGCGACGCCGCATCCCCCCTGCTGCTCTCGATCGGCGACAGCCTGATCTCCTCGATGCGCCATCGCCCCGTCACCGGCATTTTTGTCGTGCTCAACACGCACGATCTCGACACACGCAAAAAGGGCGAGCCGCTGCCCTGCCTTTATCTGCGCGACCTTGACCCGAATTCCTCCCCCTCACAGCGCAATTCTGATCTTATGCTCGTGCGCGCACCCGCACAGGTCGTACAGTCACTCTACATTGCGACCGACACGAGCTGGATGCCCTCGATCAACTATGGGGCCAACGGCAGCAGTGGCTTTCTCTATCCCGTCTTTCAGGCAGCCTACCACGGAAACGGCGAACTGGACGCCGCGGACTACGGCCACTGGACGTCCTCGCCCTACACGCTCTCCGGCGACGATCACTCCGCCATCGCCTACACCATCCCGCTTATTTTAGATGACGGCACGGTCTACGGCGTGCTCGGCGTCGAAATTCTTGAAAGCTACCTGCAAGCCCTGCTGCCGGGCACCGAGCTGCAGAACGACAGCTCGGGCACCTATCTTCTCGGCGTCGCATCGAATTCCGCCATCGGAAAAGACGACCTTACCGTCAGCGTCATCTCCGCCTCCCCCGCTGCAAATGCGCCGCAGCGATCCTATGACCAGACGCTGCTGCTCAAGCCGTCAAAGCGCGGTGGCTACCAGAGTGACTCCCCCCTCGGCCTTTGTCACGCCGCCGTGGCACCGCTGACGCTCTACAACCGCAACGCGCCGTTTTCCAATGAGCAGATGCTGCTTATCGGCTCTGTGCCGGTATCGGCGCTTTACGCCTTTTCAGGCTATGTGCTGCGCTCCGCTCCCGACAGCATCTATGTCACCGACAATTTCTTCGACCTTCTCGGCATGCCCGGCGTTGACGCAGACAACTTAACAGCGCAGAGTTTCCGCGAGCTTTTGCAGCGCTTTGAGCGCTCGTGCCCCCACTCCCCCGCGCCCGACGGCGCGATGCTCTACCACATCCGTCTGCCAAGCGGCAAAGAGCGCTACCTTCGCATCGAGACGACGCACGAGGACGGCACACAGGTCGGCCTTGCCGAGGATGCGACCGCCAACACGCTTGAAAAGCTGCGCATTGAGCACGAGTGCGACTATGACACGCTCACAGACCTCTACAACCGCCGTGCCTTCCACCGCATCTGCGCCGAGTTCTTCTGCTCACCCGAAAAGCTCGGCCACGCGGCGCTTTTGATGTTCGACCTCGACAACCTCAAGCAAATAAACGACACATTCGGCCACGACTGGGGCGACGAGTACATCCGCCGCACAGGCGAATGCTTTGCCAAGAACGCTCCCGCGCGTACTGTCTGCGCGCGCATCAGCAGCGATGAGTTCAGTGCACTCTTCTACGGCTACAACGATCAGGATACGCTGCGCGCCGACATCCGCGCGCTGAAAGCCGCCCTTGAGCATTCTGTCGTCCAGCTTCCCAGCGGACGTGAGCTGCGCGTGAGCGTCTCCGGCGGTATCGCGTGGTATCCCGAGAGCAGCACAAATCTCATCACACTGCGCAAATACGCGGACTTTGCCATGTATCAGGTCAAGCACTCGCGCAGGGGCGAGCTGCTGGAATTCGACCCTGAGGTCTACCGCACCAGCCTGCAGGAAAGACGCTGCCATGAGGAGTTCCGCCGTCTCATCAACGAAGAGCTCATCTCCTATCACTTCCAGCCGATTATCGACGCAAAAGACGGCAGCGTCTTCGCCTATGAAGCGCTCATGCGCGTGGATCTTCCCACGCTGCACTCCCCTGCTGACGTGCTGCGCCTCGCGCGCGAGGAAAACTGCCTGCACGAGGTCGAGCGCATCACGTTCTTCTGTGCGTCAAGTGCATATCAGGCGCTTGAAAACGCCGGTAAGGTCGTGCCCAGCGCGCTGCTGTTCGTCAATTCGATTGCAAGCCAGTATCTAACGCCCGATGAGCTTTCGGAATACTCCGCGCGCTACGCCTCGATCCTGCCGCGCATCGTCATTGAGATCACGGAGGAAGAGTGCCTCGACCCCAAGGCGCTGCGCATCAAGCAGACGATCCGTGGCAGCTCTGGTGCGTTCGCGCTCGACGACTACGGCAGCGGCTACAGCAACGAGCGCAGCCTTCTCGAGCTCTCGCCCAACTACATCAAGATCGACCTTTCCATCATCCGCAGCATCGACACCGACGCCAACAAGCGCCAGATCGTGTCGAACACCGTGTCCTACGCGCACCAGCGCGGCATGAAGGTCGTGGCCGAGGGCCTTGAGACCGCGGACGAGGTACGCACCGTGCTGTCGCTCGGCGTCGACCTTCTGCAGGGCTTCTTCCTCGCGATGCCGCAGGTCGAACCCGGCGGCGCGAGCGAAGAAAGTCTTGCCGTCATCGCCGAGATGCACAGCCAGAGCGATGAGAGTCAAATTTCGATATTGGGCGGCGACAAGCAGTAAATATCGCAAAAAGGCTCACGAAAGCAATGCTTTCGTGAGCCTTTTTCTTTTATCCGTTCTCTTTCGCCGTGCGGGCGCATTCGATGATCGTGCGCGCCGCGCGGTCGATGTTGATGGGCTTGGAGAGGTGGGCGTTCATGCCCGCGGCGAGGCATTTTTGAATGTCCTCATGGTAGGCGTTGGCTGTGAGGGCGATGATGGGGATGTGCTTCGCCGTCTCGCTGTCGAGCTTTCGGATGGCGGCAGTCGCCTCCAGGCCGTTCATCACCGGCATCTGCATGTCCATCAGGATCGCATCGAACTCGTCTGGCGCGGCCTGCTCGATCCGCTGTAAGCAGTCCTGCCCGTTCACAGCGCGCACACAGTGCACCCTGTAGCCGCGCAGTTGCTCGGCGGTGATCTCGTAGTTTAGGTCGTTGTCCTCGGCCACGAGCACGGTGAGCGGCTTTTCCGGCAGCGTGATGGCCGTCTCGGTGTGCTCTTCGGTCTCGGCGTCGTCCGCCGCGGCGGGCAGGTCGAGCGACGAGAACGTCGTGCCCTTGCCGACCTTGCTCTCAGCCCCGATCGCACCGCCCATCAGGTCGACGATCTTTTTCACAATGGCAAGGCCGAGGCCGCTGCCGCGCACCTTGTTGACGCGCGTGTCGACCACGCGGGAAAAGGCCGAATACATCTGCTCCATGAACTCCGGCGTCATGCCGATGCCCTTGTCGCTTACGACCGAGACAAGGCGGACCTTGCCGCTCTCGGCAAGCTTTTCCTCATAGGCCTCGAACTTCACATCGCCGTTTTCCGGCGTATACTTGACGGCGTTTGAGAGCAGGTTCATATAGATCTGCCCGAGGCGGATCTGGTCGGAGAGCAGCACATTGTGGGAAATGTCGTGCAGCTTCCCCGAAAAGCGGATGTTTTTCGCCTCCGCCATGCCCGCGATGGCCTGGCAGTAGAAGTCAAACAGCTCCGGCAGCTTCACCGGCTGCGAGACGATTTTGAACTCCTCGCTCTCGATGCGCGAGATGTCCAGCACATCGTCGATGAGCTCCTGCAAGTTGCTGCCGCTGACACGGATCTTTTCCAGGCACTCTTTCATCTTATCCGAATCGTCCGCGTGCTGTAGGGCGATATTCGTAAAGCCCATGATGACATTCATCGGCGTGCGGATAGCGTGCGACATGCGCGAGAGGAACTCGGACTTTGCCTCGTTCGCGCGGCGCGCCGCAGTCTCTCCGCGAGCATCGAAAGGTCAAAAAACGGTTCAACATAGGGCAGATACTCCGGCAACGATGCTCTGCTTGCTCATTTCACTCATGTGGACGCTCGCTCTGCCGCTGTGTCCGGTCAGACGGTGCAACTGCCGCTCGCTTGCAACCTCTTCATAATAACCCGTGCGCAGATCGATACGGTAGATCGTATAATAGATCTTGCTGATGGCCGAGATGACCTCGTAGCTCATCCGGCTCTCCGTGAGCGCCGTTTCCAGCGCGTGCTGGTGCTCGCGCTCCTCCCTCACGATCTCATCCACGCTGCGGAAGTCCAGCAGGATTTGAAAGCTCGTTTCCGTCTGCTGCACCCTATTGGCGCGCACCTCGAAATAGATGTTCCCGATGGCGTTCGGCACACTCTGGTAGCGGCGGCTGACGCGGTCCTTGGTCCTGAGCTCGCGCATCAGATTTTCTGCGTCCAAAAATTGCAGGAAGTCCGGTGCGCTCTCCTTAAGGACGCACTTGTGATAGTAATGCTCGACCGCCTCGGCATGGGAAAATAGCTCCTGCCCATGCGGGAGCAGGTCGCCCGCGGAGTTGGAGTGCTCCTCGATCTTGACGATCTCGGCCCGGTCGTTCATCAGGTCCACACGATAAACGGACGTGCTGTCCTTGCAGAGCACCTTGAGCATCTGCTGCTCAAGCTTCACGGCCTGCAAATTCTGCTCGAGCGACTTCTGCTTTTCTTCCAGCAGCGTCAGCATGCGCAGGTTCTCCCGCGCGCTGCCGAGATGCCCGCCGACAAAGGCAAGCAATCGGAGCTGCCGGCCGTCATCGCCCGCTGCGGATTGTCAAGGCCGAAAAAGCCGCTCAGATTGCCGCGATAGAAGACCGGCACCGCGATCTCGGAGTGGACGCTCTGCGTCTTCAGGATCTCGTACTCGCTCGGCATCTGCGTTTTCACGTCTTCAATATTGGGAATGACGATCGTCTCGCCGCGGCCGAAGACCTCCAGCCAGTACGGCATATCCGCGGGAACGATCTCCGTCAGGTTGTCGATCTGCGGCGCGACGCCGTTCGCGCACCACTCAAAGGTGTTGCAATAGGCCTCCGCCGTCCCCTCCAGCCGCTCGAAGAGGAACACGCGGCCGGACAGCATGGCCTCGCCGATCAGGCTCAGCAGGCGGCAAACCAGCTCGTCCATCTCCTCTTTGCTGCACGTGCGGTCGATGCGCGCAAGCTGGTCGATGAGCGCAAGGCTGTATTCTGCCGCACTGTTCGCCCCTGCGGTCACGGGCGGATGCTCTGCTTGCTTCATGCGCTTGTCTCCTTTGCGGCAGCTTTCGATACCTGTCATAAATATGCAAAATTGGTCAAAGTTTGTTTATTATAGCATGGGGTAGTTCGAAAGTAAAAACGAAGTTGTCCCTCCCGTCGATCGTTCGGCATCACCGCACAAAAAGTGCGCCGGCTCGTTGAGCCGGCGCACTTTTATTTGTTTTCACATTCTGACGCTTTACTTCTTCTTGCCGCCGAGGAATTCCGGCAGGGGCTTGCCCTGCTTGAGCCACTGGTGATACTCGGCCGTCGCGGCGAACTCGACGTCGCCCGCAGAGTTGAGCGCGGTCTCGACAGAGTCCTGAATGACGCCGATGATGAAGCCGACGCCGACGACCTGCATCGCGATGTCGTTCGAGATGCCGAACAGCGAGCACGCCATCGGGATGAGCAGCAGCGAGCCGCCCGCCACGCCGGAAGCGCCGCACGCGCCGAGGGCCGACATGATCGAGAGCAAAATCGCCGCGGGCAGCGAGACCTGCATACCCAGCGTATTGGCCGCGGCCAGCGTCATGATGGTGATGGTGATGGCCGCGCCGTCCATGTTGATCGTCGCGCCGAGGGGGATAGAGACGGAGTAGAAGTCCTTGTCCAAGCCAAGCTTTTCGCACATCGCCATGTTCACGGGGATATTCGCCGCGGAAGAGCGGGTGAAGAACGCCGTCAGGCCGCTTTCACGCAGGCAGCGGAACACCAGCGGATAGGGATTGCAGCGCAGATAGATGAAGATGATGATGGGGTTGATGACAAACGCCATGAAGAGCATCGTGCCGACCAAAAGCAGCAGGAGCTTGCCGTACTGGGTGAAGATCGCAAGGCCGTTGCTCACAACGTTCGTGAACACAAGGCCCATGATGCCGAACGGTGCCAAATTGATGATCCAGCGCACGATGGTGGACACCGCGTCCGCCGTGTTGCTGAGGAAGACCTTCGTCGAGTCCGCACCGAGCTTCTTCATCGCCACGCCGAAGAGACAGCCCCACATCAGAATGCCGATGTAGTTGCCGTTCATAATGGCGGAGATGGGGTTCGAGACGATGTTGGACAGCAGCGTGTGCATGACCTCGCCAAGGCCCTGCGGGATGACCTCGGCCTCAGCGGCCTCGGGCAGCAGGAGCATCTGCGGGAAGAGCATGCTGGTCACAACGCTCAGCGCCGCGGCGACGAACGTCGTAAGCATGTAGAGCCACATGACCGTGCCGAAGCGGCGGTCGAGCTTGGACGAGCCCTGCGCCAGCGCGCTCGCCACGATGACGAACACCAGCACGGGGGCAATGCCCTTGAGCGCGCCGACAAACAGGTTGCCAAGCTCCTTTAACCACGTCGCGCCGGGACAGACCAGCGCCAGGATCACGCCGACGACAAGGCCGATCGCGATGCGCAAAATCAGGCTGACGCCGTTATACGCGGCGGCAATTTTTTTAAGGGTCTTCATAAAGGGATTCATAGGGGCATCTTCTTTCTTTTCAAAATCTAACGCTCTTACGATCCTCTTCTCTCTGCTCAGGCCGCAAAGGCGCTTTCACTAACGGCCTTTATTATATCTTTATGCGCAGGAAATTGCAAGGAGCGGACAGATGTATTTCTACGAAAAACACTTTAATGACAGAAATTCGTCATTATCGCCATGAGATCTGCTGTCTGTCGCCGTCTCGTAGCACGAAAAAGTCTTTTCTGTCCGCACGCCATAAAATTCTTGCGCAGGCGAACGGATTCTATTGACATCTTTGGGCATTTTTGCAAGAATCCGATTCGTCTGTCAAAAAACACAGCACAAATAATAACACCCATCGGATCATACCGACGGGTGTTATTTACATAACCGCATTTTACATCGGCTCAGCGTGTTCGCCGCAAAGTGCAGCAATGGTCAGCGCAAACAGCTCCGCGCTTCGCACGATCTCATCTACCACAAGGTACTCATTTGCACCGTGCATGTGATAATCTACACCTAATCGGGAAGCGCCAAACGCCACGCCATTTTTCAGAAAGCGCGCATATGTCCCGCCGCCAATAGCAAGGCACTTGCCCGGTTCGCCCATGACCTGCTCATAGCAGCCTAGCGCGCGCAGCATTTTCCCCCTTCGTTAGGGACAACGCTGCGTCAATATTCTCGCGCATCACATTTGTCTGATAGGTTTGAATACCATAGTCCATTGCACGGCTGTCAATCATAGACGTCTGCGAAAACCATTCCCGCTTGTCCAGCAGATCCGTGACGAGCTCTTCCTTTTTCAGCAAGATCGCATAGTGCAGAACCGTAAGGCCAAGGTCGTCTTGCCAATCATACCACGCAGGATCCAGCTTTTTCCCGAGCCGAACAGCATGGTATACCTCGTTCATACGACAGTTCCGAAAACAGTGCAGGAAATCCTCAACTTCCTGCGCTCCTTCAGGGTCGCATCTTGCAAGGCTTTCCTTTTCTAACCTGTATTCTACTCTCCTATCGAGACGAATGCAGAGGTAACAGAAAATAATCTTTTCGGACGGGGCCGCCCTCTTTGCGCCGGAAAGGTTCTGATGGGCAGAAGTAAGATATTCTGAATCAAACGTGCCCTTCGGATCTGACAAGTCCTGCCGCAAGTCTTTCGAAAATTCTCCTTGCTTTTCTTTGACCTTTCTTTGTTCTTCATAGGGAAGCGCGTTTACAAAGCCGTCGTAGATCTCAAAATTGCAGGAGCGATACAGGTCTTCCGTGCGGAGCAGCTTGGCAGAAAAAGCGTCATCCCCCGCCAGTCCGAAATTGTCAAGCATCATTAGTTGGTCATCACTGATGCGACTGTACTTCATTGAAGTCCGGACGGCAGCGAATAGCCGCTGAATGCTGCGCTCTTTCTGCTCTCGTGCCCAGTCGTACTTTTCGAGCAGTACCACTTGCAAGCCGCGGATAAATTGTGTTAGCTCCATTCCGCCGACGCTCTTGCCGAAAATGGTACAGCCTAAGATCGTATGTCAGTCATATCGCCCGCACAGAGCTTGGGTTTGACAAGTTTGATTACCACAGTCTTCGTCACACCCACGCCACCATGCTTGCCGAAAAAGGTGCTTCGCCCAAATATGTGCAATACCGCCTCGGTCACAAGAACATTCAGGTCACAATGCAGATCTATCAGCATCTCACAAATAAGATGTCCACCGAAAATGCACAGCTATTGGAGCTGTTTTAGGTATTGCTGAAAAAATAATTAAGATTTCCCCCTTCATCTGCATTGTTTCTCTGCCGTTCGGCAGATACTGCTATTGACATTCCTTTTTCATTTGTAGTACAATCGCAACACAAGGAGTTGATTTTTATGGCAATGGATGCAACGTTTCAAATCCGTATGAACAGCGAACTAAAATCCGAGGTAGAGAGTCTCTATCGCAGTCTCGGTACCTCCTTTGCAGAGGCCGTCCGCATCTTTGCGCAGCAAAGTCTTCGTGAAGGCGGTATGCCCTTTACCCCGTCCTTAAAAACCTGGGATGAACTGAGTCAGGATGAGATCAACGCCAAACTCCGCAAGAGTGCAGCGGATATTGCCTCTGGCCGTACCCTTTCTCAGGATACGCTTGACGCAAAAATCGCGGGACTATAAGCGAACATGGACAAATACAATATCGTATACACAAATGCTGCCGCCAACGATATCGCTGAAAAGTTTCAATACATCACCAGCGTCCTTCACAACCGCACCACCGCCGAACGCTGGTACGCTCGCTTGAAGGATGCGATCTGGCACGATCTTTCTTTTATGCCGGAGAAGTATCCGCTTTACAACGAAGAGCCATGGCACAGCAAAGGTGTTCGCCTGTTCATCACACGGCAGGATGTTGTGGTTTACTCCACAGATAAAACTGCACAAACCGTCTACATCTGGAATGTCTTCACAGCAGGCCGCGATTTGAGTTCTCATATAGAAGACGCACTCGAAAAGTGACATCGCCCACTGCATCATTTTAGTGCCGACTTTGAGCAGAGGTTGGCAAAATGTTGACAAAAATGCAAAAGCACCCGCTTCCTTGTGGAAGCGGGTACTTTGTTCTTTGCGAAAAGATTGCTTTTTGCGGCGTTTTGGAAAGCTTTTCTTACTTCAGGCTCTCCGCAACGGCGACGGCCACGGCAACGGTGGCGCCGACCATGGGGTTGTTGCCCATGCCGAGGAAGCCCATCATTTCCACGTGCGCGGGCACGGAGGATGAGCCGGCGAACTGTGCGTCGGAATGCATGCGGCCCATGGTATCGGTCATACCGTAGGAGGCAGGGCCGGCGGCCATGTTGTCCGGGTGCAGGGTACGGCCCGTGCCGCCGCCGGAGGCGACGGAGAAATACTTCTTGCCCTGCTCAATGCACTCTTTCTTGTAGGTGCCGGCGACGGGGTGCTGGAAGCGGGTCGGGTTGGTGGAGTTACCGGTGATGGAGACGTCCACGCCCTCGGAATGCATGATGGCAACGCCCTCGCGGACGTCGTCAGCGCCGTAGCAGCGAACGTCGGCGCGCTCGGTCTCGCTGTAGCGGATCTCGCGCACGATGTTCAGCTTGCCGGTGAAGTAGTCGAACTGGGTCTGAACATAGGTGAAGCCGTTGATGCGGGAGATGATCTGAGCGGCGTCCTTGCCGAGACCGTTCAGAATGACGCGCAGGGGCTCCTTGCGGGCCTTGTTGGCGTTGCGGACGATGCCGATCGCGCCCTCAGCGGCGGCGAAGGACTCGTGACCGGCGAGGAAGGCAAAGCACTTCGACTCGTCGGACAGCAGCATCGCACCGAGGTTGCCGTGGCCCAGACCGACCTTGCGGTCCTCGGCGACGGAGCCGTCGATGCAGAAGGACTGAAGACCCACGCCGATCATCTTGGCGGCTTCGGCCGCGGACTTCACGCCGGACTTGATGGCGATGGCCGCGCCGACGGTGTACGCCCAGCAGGCGTTTTCAAAGCAGATGGGCTGGATGCCCTTGACGATCTCATACGGGTCAAAGCCCTTGGCCTTGCAGATCTCGCGGCACTCTTCGACGGAAGAGATACCGTACTGAGCGAGGACGCCGTTGATCTTGTCGATTCTTCTCTCGTAGTTTTCAAATAAAGCCATTGTTTCGTCCTCCCTTCCTTATTCCTGACGCGGGTCGATGTACTTGGCAGCGTTGTCCCACTGACCATAGTGACCCTTGGCCTTTTCGAGCGCTTCGTTCGCATCGATACCCTTTTTGATGAAGTCCATCATCTTGCCGAGGTTGATGAACTCGTAGCCGACGATCTCGTTTTCCTTGTTGAGCGCGACGCGGGAGCAGTAGCCCTCGGCCATCTCGAGGTAACGCGGGCCCTTTTCGGCGGTGGCGAACATCGTGCCGACCTGGGAGCGAAGGCCCTTGCCGAGGTCCTCGAGGGACGCGCCGACAGCAAGGCCGTCCTCAGAGAAGGCGGACTGGGTGCGGCCGTAGACGATCTGCAGGAACAGCTCGCGCATGGCGGTGTTGATGGCGTCGCAAACAAGGTCGGTGTTCAGCGCTTCGAGAATGGTCTTGCCGATCAGGATCTCGGAAGCCATGGCAGCGGAATGGGTCATGCCCGAGCAGCCGATGGTCTCGATCAGAGCCTCCTGAATGACGCCCTCCTTGACGTTGAGCGTCAGCTTGCAGGCGCCCTGCTGGGGCGCGCACCAGCCGATGCCGTGGGTGAAGCCGGAAATATCGGCGATCTGCTTGGCCTGGACCCACTTGCCCTCTTCGGGGATCGGGGCCGGACCGTGATATGCGCCCTTCGCAACGGGGCACATATGCTGCACTTCGGTCGTGTAAATCATAACGATCTTCCTTTCTTATCCTCTGTCTCCACAAAAAGCGGAACGTATCCATACGTATTTTTTATCATAGCAAACCCGAACGTCTTTTGCAAGGCGAAAAAACGGAAATACGGGCAAAATCCGCATTCCTTTCCCTCATTTTCCGCTATGCCGCACTTTTCGTTACAGCAGGTGGCGGATCGGACGCTGGACAACGCTCAGAATCGTATACAGCGCGCGCTTTGCCCAAGGCAGCGTCATTTCTTCAAACTGCGCACCGTATTCCGTGCCGCCGTCGTGCAGGGCGAGGCGGCTCTGGCCCATGTATTTTCCGCTCTCTTCTCGCAGCGCGGCATTGACCTCCTCGCTCTCGATGACGAGCATCAGCTCCGTGTCGAGATATGCGCTGCGCATGTCGGCGTTGAACGAGCCGACGATGCTCAAATCATTTCCAATTAGAATCGTCTTTGTGTGCAGTGACTGGCCGCAGACGACCTCGTACACGTCGACGCCGCGCGATAAAATATTTTGCTTTTCGCGTAAGTAGTCCGAGCAGCCGCTCGGGTTCGCGCCGTTTTCAACGGCATTCGTCAGCACGCGCAGCTGCCGCGTCTCGGCAAGTGCTTCCAAATCGTTATACATTTTGTCGTTGCAGATGATGTACGGCGTTTGCAGCAGGACGTCATCGCCCTGCGCCATCAGGCGGACAAGCGCGTCCCACAGCTCAGGCGCTTTCGCCTCCGCGCGCGGCGAGCCGCTGAGAAGGCTCACATGCGTGACCGCCGCGGTCTCCACCTCCCAGTCGACGGCGGCAAGCTCTTTTCCATGCACCGCGCATAGCGCCGCGTAGCGCTCCTGCAGCGCGTCGGTCTGCGAGGACGTCTTGCCTGTGATGGTTTTATTCTCCGGCTGCGACCAGACGCTTTCAAAATACGTCAAAAGCTGGGAGACCGAGCTGCCCTCTCCCCCGTCCGACACAACGAGCACGTCGCGGTCGATGTTCTGGTTCTCCTGATATGAGCCGAGGAACAAATCGTTCGAATTTCTTCCGCCGAGGATGTATTTGCTCCCGTCGGCGATCAGATACTTGTCGTGCAGACGGTAGTTGAGCTTCCACGGGCGCAGCAGGTCGATGGGATCATAAAAGCGCACCTCCACATTCTCCTCCGCCGCGAGGGCGCGGAGAACGCCGCTGTTTTGCAGATGCAGAAAACCGTTCAGCCCGTCGACGATGACGCGCACCCGCACGCCGCGCTGCGCCGCACCATAGAGCGCGGCCATCAAATCCTGTCCGCTGCCGTCCGCGCGCAGGTCAAAGGTCGAGAAGACGACCTCCCTTTCCGCACTCTCGATGAGCTGCAAGCGCCAGAGCAGCGCACTGTCCGTATCCTCGATGCTCCTCACGCGCTCCTGCGATGCGTCCGTACTCAATCGGGCTTCATACTGGCTCCACAGCTCCCCCGCCGCCTCTTTCTGCGGCAGTGGAACAAAAACGGCCGTCAGTACGGCGTAAAAAAGATACACGCCCAGTGCGATGCCAGGCCATTTCAAGATATGTTTTTGCTTCATTTTTCACCTGCTTATCATAAAACTCATGCCGTCAGTTTACCATAAGGGATGTAAGCTGTCCAGCGGCGCGGCGGCGGTAAGTTTTCCCGACCGAAACGCCGCAACTTTCGCCCAAACGGAAATTTCTCGAAAAGAAGTCTTGACAATCCGCCAATTTCCGACCTATACTGTCGGTAAATGAAAAATACCCCACGCGGGTATTGTATTTGCCCCGAAGGAGGAATCAAATTGAAAAAGGAAACCTATGACGTGACCGGCATGAGCTGCGCCGCCTGCTCCAGCCGCGTGGAAAAGGCCGTCGCCAAGCAGCCCGGCGCGCAGCAGGTCGCGGTCAACCTGCTGAAAAACAGCATGGTCGTCGAATACGACGAATCCCAGCTTTCGTCCGCGCAGATCATCGCCGCGGTCGAAAAGGCGGGCTATGGTGCGTCTCTGCATGCAAAGCCCGGCAGCGCCCCCGCCGCGCAGACTGCCGAGACCGGCGGCGCCAGCGCCGCACAGAAGGCGTACAGCGACATGAAAAAGCGTCTCGCCCTCTCGCTCATCTTCACCATCCCGCTGTTCTATCTCTCGATGGGCCACATGATGGGCTGGCCGCTGCCCGCGTGCTTCCTCGGCATGGAAAATGCGATGACGTTCGCATTCACGCAGTTTTTGCTGCTGCTGCCCATCGTCTATATCAACCGCCAGTACTATATCGTCGGCTTCAAGACGCTGTGGCAGCGCTCGCCGAACATGGATTCGCTGATCGCACTGGGCTCCAGCGCCGCCATCGTGTACGGCATCTACGCCATCTATAAGATCGGCATCGGCTTCGGAAGAATGGACATGGACACGGTGCACACCTATATGATGGAGCTGTACTTCGAGTCCGCAGGCACGATCCTGACGCTCATCACCATGGGCAAGACGATGGAGGCCCGCGCCAAGGGCAAGACCTCTGATGCCATCACAAAGCTCTTGGACCTTGCGCCCAAGACCGCGACGGTCGAGCGCAACGGCGTCGAGAGCGTCATCCCCATCGAGGAGGTCCAACTCGGCGACATGCTGATCGTCAAGGCGGGCGAGAGCGTCCCCGTCGACGGCGTCGTGCTCGAGGGAACGTCCTCGGTCGACGAATCCGCGCTGACGGGCGAGAGCATCCCCGTCGAAAAGCAGGCAGGAGACAGCGTCATCGGCGCGACCATCAACAAATCCGGCTATTTCAAGATGCGCGCGACCAAAGTCGGCGACGATACCGCCCTTTCCCAGATCGTACGCCTTGTGGACGAGGCCACGAGCTCCAAAGCGCCCATCGCCAAGCTCGCCGATAAGGTCAGCGGCGTGTTCGTCCCCGTCGTCATCACGATCGCCGTCATCGCAACGGCAGCATGGCTGCTGACGGGCCACAGCGTGGAATTTGCGCTGTCCATCGGTATTTCCGTGCTCGTCATCAGCTGCCCCTGCGCGCTGGGTCTCGCCACGCCGACGGCCATCATGGTCGGCACGGGCCGCGGCGCGGTGAACGGCATCCTCATCAAGTCTGCCGAAGCGCTTGAGACGACGTACAGCGTCAACACCGTCGTGCTCGACAAGACCGGCACCATCACGCAGGGCAAGCCCGTCGTCACCGACGTCGTCGACGGCGGCATCGGCAGGAACAAACTTCTCTCCGTCGCCGCGTCGCTCGAAAAGCTCTCCGAGCATCCGCTTTCCGAGGCCATCGTGGCCGAGGCGGAGAAGGAATCGCTCACGTTCCTGTCCGTCGACAAATTTGAGCAGATCCCCGGTCAGGGCATCCGCGGCGAGGTCGAGGGCCAGCTCTGCCTTGCCGGCAACCGCCGCATGATGGAAGCAAACCGCATCGAAAACAGTGAGTTGCTCGCACAAGGCGAAGCGCTGGCTGAGGACGGCAAGACGCCGCTCTACTTTGCGCTGGACGGCAAGCTCATCGGCCTCATCGCCGTAGCCGATGTCGTCAAGCCCACGAGCGCGCAGGCCATCGCCGAGCTCTCGAGCATGGGCATTGAAGTCGTCATGCTCACGGGCGACAACGCCAAGACCGCCGAGGCCATCCGCCGTCAGGTCGGCGTGGACCGCGTCGTGGCCGAGGTGCTGCCGCAGGATAAGGAACGCGAGATCCGCCGCTTACAGGAGGGCGGCAAGAAGGTCGCCATGGTCGGTGACGGCATCAACGACGCGCCCGCCCTTGCGCGCGCAGACGTCGGCATCGCCATCGGCGCCGGTACGGACGTCGCCATCGAGTCGGCGGATATTGTGCTGATGCGCAGTGACCTTCTCGACGTCTCGACCGCCGTGCAGTTGAGCCGCGCGGTCATCCGCAACATCAAGGAAAACCTCTTCTGGGCGTTCTTCTACAACGCCATCGGCATTCCCATCGCGGCGGGCGTGTTCTACCCCGCCTTCCAGCTCAAGATGAACCCGATGCTCGGCGCGCTCGCGATGAGCTTCAGCTCGGTGTTCGTGGTGAGCAATGCGCTGCGCCTGCGCTGGTTCAAGGCCAAGCACACGGAGGCAGCACCGAAAACGGTTTCTTCTCCGTCGGATCGCGGAGTGGAGATAGCAAGCAAGGAAATTATGGCAAGTAATGAAAAAGGAGAAACAAACATGGAAAAAGTCATCAGCATTGAGGGCATGGCCTGCATGCATTGCGTGAATCACGTTCAGCAGGCGCTTTCCGCCGTCCCCGGCGTGAAGGAGGCAAAGGTCGATCTCGAGAGCAAGTCCGCCACCGTCAGCGTGGACGGCAGCGTAACCGACGCGGCGCTCAAGGCCGCCGTGGATGAGGCGGGCTATCAGGCCGTCTCCATCCGCTAAGGCCATGAGAGCCGATCGTAATTCCGTCCGCCGCAAGCTGAAAATTGCCCGCGGCCAGCTCGACGGCATTTTGCAGATGATCGACGACGACCGCTACTGCGTGGACATCTCCAACCAGCTTCTCGCCACGCAGTCGCTCCTCAAAAGCGCCAACCAGCAGATCATGCGCGCGCACATCGAAGGCTGCGTGCGCGAGGCTTTGCAGACCGACCATATCGACCCCAAGCTCGAAGAGGCCTTCCAGCTCCTCGAGCGCATGGCGCAGTCGTGATCGCACAAAAAAGGACGACAGCTAAAAATAGCTGTCGTCCTTTTTTGTTATTCGATCAGATCCTCGCGGTCGAGTTTCTTTTCCGAAAGCTGCTGTGCGGTGTGCTCATGTACGAGCTGGAGTACTACCGCCGTGAGGGGAATGAAAAACACAATACCGACAAGGCCGAAGAGCTTGCCGCCAAGCAATGCCGCAAGGAGCGTCCACAGCGGCGCAAGCCCCACGCTGCTGCCAACCACATGCGGGTAGATGAACTGATTTTCCGTGAACTGCACCGCCTGATAGACGATCAGGCACAGCAGCGCCTTCTCCGGCTGGGCAAGCAGCGTCAGCAGTACGCCGATTGCGCAGGAGGCCAGCGCGCCGATGTAGGGAACAAAGGCGAAGGCCGCCGTCAGCGCAGCGGTCAGCCCCGCGTAGGGAATGCCGCACAGGGAGAACGCGAGAAAGATCATCGTGCCGAGGATCACGACCTCCACGCACTGCCCGGACAGGAAACGGGCGTAGGTGGTGTGCGTCAGGCGCGCGATGCGGCAGACCTGATCGGCCTTTCGCTCGCTCAGGTTGGCGTAGAGGAGTCTGCGGCTCTGTTTAGCAAGGCTGCGCCGGTCGAGCAGCACATAAAACATGATGACGATGGCAAAGGTGACGTTGGCCACCGCCGAGACTGTGGTACCGGCAAGATCCACCACCGAGTCGATCAGCGCGCCGGCGCCGGTGAGCGCCTTTTCCAGCACCGTTTTCCAATCGAGCGCGGCGATGCGATCGGTGAGCTCGCTTGTATCCACGCCGTGATCCGAGAGAAGGCGCGCCCAGTCCGGCCAGTTCTCCCTGACCAGTGTGCCGATGCTCTTGAGCGACGCGGCAAGCTGCGGCAGCGCCAGAACGCACAGCAGTACCACGACGATGACCACGCACAAAAGCGTCAGCAGCAGGCTGAGAAGGTCAATGTGTTTTTCCTTTGCCTTTGGCATCAGGCGCGTCAAACGTCCTGCGATGCCCTGCATCGGCACACTGAGGACAAACGCCATCAATAACCCTATGATCACCGGCGTGAAGAGGGTAGCGAGCCTCGTGAGAAACGCCGCGACTTCGTTGAGATTCATCAGCGCGGCATAGAGCGCCACGCCGAACGCGACCAGAAGAAATTGCTGTTTTCCTTTTTTATCCATTGTTCTTTTCTGCACCTTCCGCGCGTTCGCTCTGCCACCGGAGCGGAAGTGCCGAACGCTGTGCATATCCTTTCAGGTTAATTATAGAATGGCTTGCGCTGCATTGCAAGTTCTTTTGCCCGTCGCTTGGTAGTTTCTCCCGCCCGCTGCTTTTTTCGCGCAGACTTTTGCGGAAAATCAGCATTTCTCCCCTTGGCGCGGCGGTGATCGTCTGCTATACTGAAAGGAACAAAAGCACATCGGGCGGGCGTTGACGCTTCCGATGGAAAGGAAGGCTCAGAATGAATCGAACGGGGAACGGCGCCGCACTCTGCGAAGATCCGCATGACTTTCTTGTCATGCAGAATCTCTATGACGCGGCGGTTCGGCAGCTCACGTTGAAATTCAATATTCTCAACAGTGAATTCAATGTTCTTTATGCACGCAATCCCATTCATCACATCGACGGGCGCGTCAAATCGCAATCGAGCATCGTCGCCAAGCTCATCAAGCGCGGCCTGCCGCTCTCGATCGAGTCCGCGCGAAAAAACATCAACGACATCGCGGGCGTGCGCGTCGTTTGCAGCTACATCGACGACGTCTACCGCGTGGGTGAGATGCTGGCGCGGCAGACGGATGTGGAGATCGTCAAAAAGCAGGACTACATCCAGACGCCGAACTACAACGGCTACCGCTCGCTGCACATGGACATCAAGGTGCCCGTCTACCTCTCCGACCGGACGGAATACGTCGTGGCGGAGATCCAGCTGCGCACGATCGCCATGGACTTCTGGGCAAGCCTTGAGCACGATATCCGCTACAAGGTCGACAAAACGAAGCTGCCCGAGGGCATCAACGAGGAGATGTTCGAATGCGCGGGCAAGATCGCTGAGATCGACCGCCAGATGCAGGACATGTACCAGCGCATCAAGGCCTCGGATGCCTACAACGAAGATTGAGTCCCCTACATAAAGGAAAAAGGATGCATCGAAAGACGCATCCTTTTTGTTTTTTCACTGCTTTTTGTGATACCCGCAGTCGCAGTAGGGGCCGCCGGAGGCGAGCGTGTACTCGCGCACGAAATCCGACGCGCCGCCCGCGTCGCTCATTGCGTAGTCGAGATGGCACAGCGCGGGCGTCAAATCGTAGAGCCCCAACACCTGCATCAGCGTGCAGATGCCGCAGGTCGTGAAGCGCGCCTCGTAGCCGCTGCCGTCCTCGTACTCGAAAAAGTCCATGTTCCACGAATAGGGGTTGCGATCGCCCGCGCGCAGCTTCGCCGTCGCCTTCATGCCCTCGATGTCCTTGGGCGTGAACTTTTTCTTTCCGCTCGCGCGGCAGAAAGCCTTCATCGTAGGCGTCATCATCGCCGCGGCGTAGTAGTCCGTCAGCGTTTTGATGTCCGGCCGCTGCGGCATGCACAGGATAAACGCGGCGAGCATCGCGCAGTTGACGATGTTCATTTCGAAGCGGTCGCGCTTGTCAAATTCCGGCAGCTTCGCGATGATCTCGCGATATTTCTTTTTGGCACGCGCCGCAACGTCCTTCGCCTGCTCCGCGGTCAGGTCGAATTCGACCGTCAGGTGCTTTTCAAACGATCCGGCAAACAGCGCCCACATGCCCGCAGGCTTTCCAAGATACTTCATTTGCTCTCCCCTTTTCGAGTTTAATCTCTCAAACTCGTCTGCATTTTTGACTGCCGTCTTGCTTTTGGTCATAGTATACCGAGGGCGGGAGCGCTTGTCAATGCGGCGCAAAAAAGCAGCGGTTCTGATGAACCGCCGCTTTTTTCAGTTGGATTTACTTGCCCTGATAGGCGCGATACAGGAACGTCACGATCTCCGCACGTGTGCAATCCGCGTTGGGGCTGAACGTCGTGTTGGAAGTACCGTTCGTCACGTTATTCGCAACCGCCCAGTTAATCGCATCAGTGTAGAACGCGTCGGACTTCACGTCGGTGAAGTTCGTGCTGCCGCTCGCGGTGCCCTTGAGCGCGCGATACAGGAACGTCACGCTCTGGCCGCGGGTGCAGGTCGCATTCGGGGCAAACGTCGTCTCGGTCATGCCGTTCGTGATTCCGTTCTCAATCGCCCAAGCGACAGCCTTCGCATAGTAAGCGCTCGCGGGAACATCCGTGAAGCTGCTTGCGGTCTTCGGCTCGGGGCTGCCGGTGGCGCGCCACAGGAACGTGACGATCTGCGTACGGGTGCAGGACTCGTAGGGGCCAAACATCGTGTCGGTCAGGCCGTTCGTCACGCCGCTTTTGACCGCCCACTTGACGGCCTCATAGAAGAACGCGTCGTTGGGCACGTCGTAGAAGAAGTTGAAGACGCTGTTATCTTCCATAAAGGTCGCCTTGACCTCGACCTTACTGCCGGGCATGGTAAAGGTGTACTTGCCGTTGCCCTTGTCCGTGAGCTTGAGCTCGTCGCCGTTCTTGTCGGTGACGGTCAGGGTCTCAAGAACATAGCCCTCGTTGGGCTTCACCGTGACGGTCACATTCGCGCCCTTGGAGGCGTTGGCCGGGGAAACGGTCACCGTGCCGTTGGGGACAGCGGGAGCGGACGCGGGATAGGTCGGCGCGCCGGGAACGTAAGGATAGCTCGTGTACTTGTGGCAGACAGAGCAGGTCGTGCCGGGCTTGTGCACCCGGTCGCACTTGGTGTGGCAAACCGCGCAGATGCCGTCCTTGTTGGACCAGTCGTGGCCGGTAGCTGCAATATCCACATCCTTGGTCTGAGTGACAAAACCGTTTGGAGCGGAGAAAGTCGCCGTATAGGTCTTAGTGCCCTTAGTCGTGCAGGTGGCAGGAGTCTTCACACTACTGGTAGTACCGACTGTCTCCGTCACCTCGTCTTTGCAGACAGAACACACCTTCTTAGCGGTGCAGGAAGTATTGCCATCGCTCCAAGTATAGGTGATGTCACCGTAGTTGTGGCCGGTGGCATTGATCTTACCGTCGCCAGTTTTCCAAGCGGCAAGATCAGCGATTGCGTTCTCGCCCTTCTCGTCGGAGAAGTACTTGCCGCAGCCGGAGCAGGTCCAGTAGGCCTCGTTGCCGGCCTCGGTGCAGGAGGCAGCCTTGGCATCGGTCTTGGTCAGCTTATGAGCGCCTAATTCGCCATACGGCTGATCACAGGTTTCACAAACCGCCTTTGCTGTACAGGTGGCAGTACCGCCGGTGTGCTTCGAAAATTCACCGTTTGCACCGCACTCAGTGCAGGTCTTCCAATGGCCAGTGCTGTCGCTGGAATAGGTCATGCCATATGTGTGGGTATGGTCGTCACCCAGCGTCACCTTGATGTATTCGAAGGTATTTCGGAGCAACCAATTCTCTTTACCCTCCCCGGCGCCTGTATTCAAGTTACATCCGCCGAGGTAATTAAATGTAAAGTTGAGCTTCTCCAAAGCATACTGCTCATAGTCACTTGCAGTCAACGAAGATCCATGGCTTCCGTATCTCCCCTGTGTGTTCAGCTTGGCAAACACCTGCTCACCATCAACAGAAAGAGTCACAAGGCTCGTTTCGGTAGCTTTATCATAGTTATTCTCCAGTTTGACAACAGAATACTCATTGGAGGTTGGCTCTTTCTGATATGCAGGACCGCCAAAGTTGATGTAATCTGTTTTGTTATTTGTAACATCATATGTACCCATATAGATGCTCGGCTCATACAGGAAAATATAGGTCATACCCTTTTCTCTCGTTGCAGTAGAGCTGAAGAGCATATTCTCTTTTGCCTGATTCTTTTCTTTCCACTCGACACGCCAATTCTGCGTCGGGTCAAGAGTGAATGGAGTGCTCAGTTTACCCTGATAATCATTGAACTTCACTGTGTTGTCATCGTTCAACGTGGTGCTGCCATGTTTATCACTCACAGTGATGATAACGTTACCATCTGCGTCAACAGCGTTCATATCGCTGTTGAAATTCCACGTAAAGGTGTGCGTCCAATGCGCATACAGGGTCGTACCGCTAAAACTATCCTGCTTGTCGGAAGGAATCGCCGTGTCCAGAGCGGATGCAATCTTGTTCCCGCCAGCAGCCTGATCGAACCAGCCCACAAAGGCGTAGCCTGCGCGGGTGGCCTTCGGCAGCTCGGCTGTCACGGACTGCTTAATGGGATCACTGCCGTTTTTGAAGCTACCGCCGTTGGCATTATAGGTGACGGTCTTCTCATTCGGAGTCACTGCCTGCTGCTCATAGAGCTGCTGGCAGATGTAGGCCGCGATCTGGCTGTGACCATCCATATTAGGGTGGAGCGCGTTATTCGGAGAAATGCCTTCCTGCTTTCGAAGCTCCCGCAGGTCGATCGTCGTGATATCGTAGTGCTTTGCAATCTGCTCGATCACTTCCGCCTGTTTAGGAATATTATTTTGCTCATAATAGGGAATAATTGCGATAATCTCAGCACCCGGATAGGTTGCCTTCATGCGCTGCAGAGAAGCCGCGTAGGCGCTCGCTGTATCCGAATAGGACTGCGCCCAATCGACAGTCTTCGCATAGTCTGCATCGGGATCAAACGTACCGACCGAGCTGTCAGGGTTGCTGCCGCCATAGTACAGGATCACATCCGGCGTGCCATTATCGTCAAGCTTGTTGATTCTATCCTTGCTTGCCATAGAAGCAGCTTTAGAACCGATGGTGCTTCCACTCCATGCCTCATCAATGCCCTCTGCCGCGCCAAAGCGGGTGATGATGTCACCCCAGTAATTGCGCTCAAAAGTCATCTCTTTGCCAGTAGTATTATCATAATACAGAGCATTACCGCTGGGGATTTTGTCCTTGATCGTCGAAATGCTGTCGCCCATCACGGAGATTCTTTTCTCGTGGAACAGCGAGTATAAATAGTTATACTCCGCTTCGCTGGCGTAGTTATAAACGACCCAGGTAGACTCTCCCGCAGTGGCCTCTGCGCGTCCCTCTTTGCTGCCACCGGTCAGCGTCACCGCTGTGCCATCCTGCTCAACACTGACAATATCTGCGTTCGAACTCCTGACTTCGTTCTCCTCGGGAACGGTAATTTGGCCTTCTTTACCCGTCCAAAGGGTTATCGGCCCCGATGTCACTACATCATCAGAGGAATACATTTCTACCGAATCAGCATCAATGCCCTCATCATTCCTTGCCCAAGCTACCGTTGGCAGCAGGTTCAGCATCATGACAAGTGTCAGTAAACTTGCCAATAATCGCCGTTTCATTCCATTACCTCCTAAGATTCTCTATCTTTTGCCCGCCTTCTCGGGCTGAGTTTACTTGGTTTTGCGTCTGGTCTTTCCGGCGCAGACGGGGCAGCCGCACTGCTGCACGCCAGCGCGGGAGTAAATCGCGGCTTTCCACGCATGGCCGTAAGAGCACTGCCACCACGCTTTTTTGTGGCTGCCCGCGGTCACCATCTCCGGTGTCAGCGCGCCGTTGAGGGTCTCGTGCCACTGTTTGGCGACCAGCGGCGCTGCGGTCGCAAGGTCGTTGAACCCCGGCAGCACCTTTCGGTTCGCGCAGTAGGGACAGCCGTCGCCGCGCTGCACGCGCTGCGCGATCACAGCGCGGTAAGAGTGCCCCTTTTCGCACTGCCACCACACACGGCGGTTCGAGCCCGCAGTGACATTGCTTGGATGAAGCGCACCGTTTTTCTCCTCGTCCCACTGCGCGGCAATGTCCGGGTACAGCGTCGCAAGATCGTTTTCACCGGCCAACACCTGCCGTCCGGTGCAGACCGGACAGCCCGTGCCGAGGGTTGTCCTCGAATACACCGCCGCGCGCCACGAATGGCCTTTCGGACAGCGCCACCAGATGAGCTTGTGGCTGCCGGTCGTCACATCCTGCGGCGTCAGGGGTGCGTTCTTTTCGTCATCCCATTCTGCCGCCAGCGCGGGAAACTGCTTTGTCAGGCTGTTCTGCTCGGGTGAAGCCTTGCGGCCCGTGCAGTAGGGGCAACCTGTGCCCTCGCTGCGGGTGTAAACCATGGCCTGCCATGAGTGGCCGTTCGGACATGTCCACCAGACTCTTTTGTGGCTGCCGAAAGTCACATCATCCGGCGTGAGTGGTAAATTTCGCTCAATATCCCACTGGGCAAGCAAAGCAGTCTTTCCCTGTTCTGCGCAAAACGCTCGAAATGTTCGTCGGATCGTCAGCCTCTCCCTCGCGAAAAAAGTTCCGTTCCAGCAAAGCCGGACGGAGCAGTGACAAGCGAATACATCAGTAAGGGTGCAACCGGCTGTCATAGCGTGTTCTCCATTCAGAGAGACGTTAGACCCATCTGGCTTTGCGTCGCCGCCTTTCGGCGGTTTTGCCAAAATATGAGATTTTGAGAACGGAATCTATATTCCGTATATGCAAAGGAAGCGAAACGATCTTATCGTCTCCTTTACTCGCAGCAAAATATAGCACAATCTTCCGACAAAGGCTAGGGAAATTATGATTCCAAATATAAAATATGGAGTTTACAGGGGAAAACGCACTGTAAGCTTGTGCCGCTGCGCCCATTTGAGCGTTCTCTGGCGCAGACAGCTCGATCTCTGCATGCGCTTTAGTTGTGAATATAGTGGTAACTGTATGCGCTTTAGCATTTTTGCGCAACAGAATATAGATTCCGTTTTTATGATACAAGTTTTAGCTGTTCGAGCTGACGCCGATGCTCCGCCATGCTCGTAACAAGGTAAATGCGCGTCGTTTCGATGCTCGAATGCCCGAGAACATCCGCCAGCTTGACGATATCCTTGTATGCGCGATAAAATGCCGTCGCGAACAGGTGGCGCAGATTGTGAGGGAAAACTTTCCCTGCGTCGACGCCCGCGCGGACGCACAGCTTTTTCATTTTCGGCCAAATTTGATATCTCGACATGGACTTGCCGCTTTTGGCGCGAAAGATCGCGCCGGAGGCGGTTTTTGCCGCGCGGCGAACTTGAGCAGCTTGCGGCAGAGTTTTGACGGCAGTAGGATCGTGCGGATTTTGCCTTTGAGCGCAATTTCTGTTTTGCCGTTCTTCGCGGCCTCAACCGTGATCTACTGCACCTCGCTGACGCGGATGCCGGTGGAGCAGATGGTCTCCATCAAGAGCGCGAGGGCGCGGTCGCCCGTGGCCTCCGCCGCAGCGACCAACCTCTCGTATTCCCCTCGCGTTAGCTCCTGCCTGCTGTCGCGAAACAGGCGGTGCTGGATTTCCAGAAACCGTGCGCGGCAGTCTGTCCAGCCACAGAAGCGGAAGAAGCCGTTCAGCGCAGCCAGATAAGTGTTGATCGTCGACGGCACGTAGTTTCTCGCGCGCAGGTCGTCTTTCCAGAGCCGAATCATCTCTGGTGTGACCGCCGCGCCGCTCAAAAAGGCTGCAAAGCTTAGTAAAGCACGGCGATATTTTTCGATCGTCGCTGCGGCACGCTCTTCATTTCCGAGGGCTTTCAAATAGGCTTCGACCATCTTGTCAGTCATATAAATGTTCCATAATAAAAATACCCCTATCTCTCTTGATAGGGGTATTGTAACGTATTGTTGCGGATTTCGAACAGTGAATTGCTCTCCCGCAGTATGAATATAAAAAAAGAAGCCACTCTCTTGAGTGGCTTCTCTCCGTGTTGGCGCTACCTATCTTTCCAGGCCGTCTCCAGCCAAGTATTGTCGGCAGAAGCGAGCTTAACTTCCGTGTTCGGGATGGGAACGGGTGGACCCTCGCCCTAATCAGCACCAACTGCTGTATTGCAACTGCATCTCTACAGTAACAAACCTTTATTCATTTGTCAAGTCGTGCCGAGTGGCACGTTCAAGCGTTTTGCACAGCAAAACCTTGCCGCAGGGCGAATTCATTTCGCCCGAGGATTTTTTGTCCTCAGGGGCTCCCGAAAAAGCATTGCTTTTTTGGGATGGTGACCCGTACCGGATTCGAACCGATGTTAACGGCGTGAGAGGCCGCTGTCTTAACCACTTGACCAACGGGCCATGCCTTGCGTCGTGGGGTCCCCACTGGATGGTGCTCCCATCCAGTGGGATGGTACACCTTCAGGGACTCGAACCCTGGACACCCTGATTAAGAGTCAGGTGCTCTACCAGCTGAGCTAAAGGTGCATGTTCTTTCGCTCATTGCGCTTATCTTTCTGTCTGCTCCTCCTGCTCGCACTACGTGCTCAATCGCAGGCTAAGTGCCGCTCCGCGGTTGCCCGCGATACAACGCCTGCGGGCGTTAGTACCACCATGAGCTAAAGGTGCATGTCTTCAAATCGAACCTTCAAAACCGAACAATGTAACTTCAAAGCTCCTCTCAAGGCCTTGCCTGCTTCATTCGTAGGTCAAGCCCTCGGACTATTAGTACCGATCAGCTACACACATTACTGCGCTTCCACCTTCGGCCTATCAACCAGATCGTCTTTCTGGGTCCTTACTCCTTGAAGGATGAGAGATCTCATCTTAGGGGGAGTTTCACGCTTAGATGCTTTCAGCGTTTATCTCGTCCGTACATAGCTACCCAGCTATGCCCTTGGCAGGACAACTGGTGCACCAGAGGTACGTCCATCCCGGTCCTCTCGTACTAAGGACAGCTCCCTTCAAATCTCTTACGCCCG
>OLSB01000306.1_pt1 | contig 58525 bp, 58 predicted proteins | sample 1672071 | NCBI WGS metagenome assembly OLSB01 (sample SAMEA3136642, study PRJEB25190) | human gut metagenome | biome: human gut; feature: human-associated habitat; material: faeces | place: Austria | collected 2013
AATTCAAAGAACTTTTTCCAGGTAATAAAGTAGAGTACTTTGTATCATAGTATGATATCACCCAAAAAACTGTGTTATTTAGTGCTATTTAGTACCGTTTAATCCAGAAAAATGGACTAAATAACACTAGATGATACTAGATGAACAAATAAAATTTGTGGCCGAGATGTGTGGCCATTCGTGGCGAAAACTATTTTAATTTATAAATTGTAAATTTTAACAAAAAATGGTAATATTTGCTTGATTTTACTAATATTATTTGTCATTATAATGGTGAATTTATAAGGAACGATACTATCGCTACTTAATATATAACTCATTTAATATTTAATACATAAGGTGGCGAATGTTGTTTTCGTCACCTTTTAAATTGCATAATAAAATAAAATGGAGAATTAATCTGAAAATAAATTTATTTTCATGACTATGTGTGCCTTGGAACAAAGAGGAAAGGAATGAAACTTAATATGGAACAAATAACTAGGTTAGTTTATGATTTGTCTAGAAGTGAACATATCGCTGATGATAAAGTAATAGAAAAATATTTTGAGTTTTTTTCAGATGAATATAGGTTAGACAAATATTTAAAAAATGTTGTTATTTCTAATTTTAAAAATAATTCATTAGCTTATTATTCACCAGATACAAAAACAATATATATTAATTTTTGTAAAATGATATATGCTTTAGGTTTAGAAAGTAAACAATGTAAATATACAGATACATATGAAGATAAAATAATGATGATTAATTTGTATATTGTTAAAATAATAGCACATGAAATCGAACATGTATTACAAGAAAGAAAAATTAATAGTGGAATATATAATATTGAAAATGATATATTAAGTGTAGCTAACATACACGAAAAACACTTAAAGGCAAATGGAATTTATAAAGGTATATTGTATTATGCTAATCCAATAGAGAGACAAGCAGAATTAAAATCTCTTAAAAGTATATTACAAGTTGCAAATGAAATTGATAGGTTAAATATTGTTAATTTGATAACAAACGAGTATTTAACTAAAACAATTTCTGATTATAGTATTGAAGGACAACAAATTATATATCCTTACCAAGTGTTTTTTGATAAAAAGTTTGATATGGAATATTTATTAAATATAATTAGAAAAATAGAAGAAATGGAAATACTTGATTGCAATGAAGATTTGAGAATTGATATGGGATTAAAATTAACTTCTCAAGAAATACATAAAATTAGAAGAAAATTAAAAGAGTGTTAATATATATAAAAATGAAAATATTGGCAATGAAAAAATTAAATTATAAAATAATGATAGAAGGAGATGGATAATGAAAGCTTATGTAGATGTAGAAAATTCACATACTCGTGAAGTAAAAACAATTGAATTACCAGTATTAGAATTTATAGAGGATAAAATCATTAAGTTTGATATTAGTTCTATAAATGATGAAGAAAATAAAATGTTGGTAGATGCAATTTCTGAATTGCCAGAATTAGGGTTTACAGATATTGAGATGTTCTTTATTGACGATGATAATGTACCTAATTTTGGACCTGATTATAATTTTTACATAAAAGATAATACTCTAGTTGGTATTTATAATAGAGAGATTTATCTTAGGAAGGGGGTAAAATAATGGGATGGTTTGGTTCAATTTTTGATGCAAAAGAATCAAAAGAAGAAGATGCACCAAAGGAAGGCAAAGATGGAAATTATACATATGATAAATCTGGAACATATGGACAGTCTGACTATACAGTTAGAGAGAGACAAGATGGAACATTTGATGTATATGTAAAATCCGATTCAGAACGAGGACATTCACACGATCATATTGATAAGGATGGTAATTTATTAGATAATTATCATGATATTATGGTTAATAGATTGTTTGCAATATCTGAAGAAGAATTAAGTGATGTAGCTTATTTATCAAATGTACAATGTATAATGGAAGTTGAAAAAGACTTAAAAGCTAAAACAAAAGTAAGAAGAAGATAATTTATAATAGGGGCTGTAATGAAATAATTAACAACTTATTTTACACTTTTAATATAAACAAATTTATTTAAAAATACGAAAACTGGCATTATGAAATCTTATGTCAGTTTGCTTGCTTTGCCATAAAATAAGTGTTAAAATAGTATTGTTAGTGATGTTTAGTATCATTTAGTGTTATTTGGTGCCATTTAGTAAATTTGTGGCCGAGATGCGTGGCCTACCCAAAAACGACCAATTTTTTAGTAGGAGTAATATGCTAGGCCACGAATTTTATATAAATGGCCACGAATTTTTAGGCTGACAGTAGTCATAGTAAGGAGGACAAAATGTTTAAATTAGTATCAAAATATACTCCATCCGGAGACCAACCTGGGGCGATAGAAAAGCTGGTTAAAGGAATTGAAGAAGGCAAGAAACACCAAGTTTTACTAGGGGCGACAGGGACTGGTAAGACTTTTACAATAGCAAATGTTATAGCAAAAGTTAATAAGCCAACCCTAGTTTTAGCACATAATAAAACCCTTGCCGGACAACTTTACAGTGAATTCAAAGAACTTTTTCCAGGTAATAAAGTAGAGTACTTTGTATCATACTATGACTATTACCAACCAGAAGCATATGTTCCATCAACAGATACATATATTGAAAAAGACAGTAGCATCAATGATGAAATAGACGAACTTCGTCACAGTGCCACCTCTGCCATCATAACAAGAAAAGATGTCATTGTCGTCGCAAGCGTGTCTTGCATATATGGAATTGGTGAAGTAGAAGATTACAAAAACAAAATGCTCACCATAAATGTCGGCGACAAAATAAAAAGAGATGATGTTTTAAAAAAACTAGTTGACATGTTATATGAAAGAAACGACATCGACCTAAAAAGAGGCACATTTAGAGTAATCGGGGACACCTTACAAATAATTCCCGTAAACCAAAAAACAGAAGGTCTAATGATTGAATTTTTCGGCAACGAAATAGATAGAATCAGTGAGTTTGATAGCATTACCGGAAAAATTCTAAAAGACAAAAAAACAATCTCCATATTCCCCGCATCACACTTCGTTACCAACGATTTAAAATTACAAAAAGCCATTGAAAACATATCCAAAGAAAAAGAAGAAAGAGTAAAATACTTCAAAGAAAAAAATAAATTAATTGAAGCCCAAAGAATAGAAGAAAGAGTTAACTACGACATGGAAATGTTAAGTGAAACAGGAACTTGCCGTGGTGTTGAAAACTATTCAGCACCACTTGCCCTAAGAAGCCCTGGCCAAATGCCAACCACCCTAATAGACTTCTTTGGTGACGACTATCTTTTAGTAATAGACGAATCGCACGTTACCTTACCTCAAGTAAAAGGAATGTACAATGGAGACAGAGCGAGAAAACAAAACTTAGTAGACTATGGCTTTAGACTACCAAGTGCTCTTGACAATAGACCACTTAAATTTGAAGAGTTTGAGAGCAAAATAAAAAATGTTATCTACGTATCCGCAACACCTGGAGATTATGAACTTGAAAAAGTCCATAATAAAGTAGTAGAACAGATAATAAGACCAACCGGACTACTTGATCCTATAATTGAAGTAAGACCCACTAAAAACCAAATTGATGACCTAATAAACGAAATAAACATTAGAATAGAAAAAAACGAAAGAGTATTAATCACCACCCTAACAATTAGAATGGCTGAAGAACTAACCAATTATCTCAAAAACATAGACATGAAAGTAGCATACTTACACAATGAAATAAAAACCCTAGAAAGAATTAAAATAATAAGAGACCTAAGACTAGGAAAATATGATGTAGTCGTAGGCATTAACTTATTAAGAGAAGGAATAGACATCCCAGAAGTATCCCTAATTGCCATAATGGATGCCGATAAACAAGGGTTCCTAAGAAGTAGCAGAAGCCTAATCCAAACAATAGGAAGATGTGCAAGAAACGAAAACGGTATGGTCATCATGTACGCTGACACCATAAGTGAATCAATGGAAGAAGCCATTACCGAAACCAAAAGAAGAAGAACCATTCAAAACGAATATAACATCAAAAATCATATCATACCAAAAACCATTAACAAAGAAATTAGAGAATTAATAACTAACGAACTCGAAACCAAAAAAGATGTTCAAATCAAAGAAAAATACAGCAAGAAAGAAAAACAAGACATGATTATAAGATTAACAAACGAAATGAAAGACGCTGCTAAAAAATTAGACTTTGAAAAAGCCATGGAACTAAGAGATATCATTTTTGAACTAGAAAGTGAATAAAATGTTTAAAAGTATTTATATAGAAATTACCAACAAATGCAACCTCAATTGCTCATTTTGTAGCAAATACAAAAGAGAAAAAGACACATTAAGCAGTAAAGAGTTTGAACAAATCTTAAAAAAAATCAACAATTATACAGATTATATCTACCTACACGTTTTAGGAGAACCATTATTACATGAAGAACTAGACGAGATACTATACTTAGCATCTAAATACAACAAAAAAGTCAATATCACTACAAATGGCACTCTTCTAAGTAATAAATTAGATATTATTCTAAAACATAGCAAAACAATTAGACAAATAAACATTTCTATCCATGACATTATTCATATTTACAAAAACTTCAATACAATTGACAACAACGCTAATGAAATAATTAATAACAGTGATATCATCATATCATATCGCCTGTGGAACCTTGGAAGCAATAATTCAAGTAGCAAATTTATCACATATCTCAGCAAAAAATATCACATTGATTATGAAGAACTAAACCAAAAAATAAACATCAAAATCAAAAAAAACTTATATCTAAACAAAGACTACGTATTCAAATGGCCCAGTTTAGATAACAATTATTATAGTGAAAAAGGCAAATGCTATGGCACGATTAACCATATAGCAATTTTATCAAATGGAAACGTAGTACCTTGTTGTCTCGACAGCCAAGGAATAATAAACCTAGGAAACATATTTGAAACTAGCCTAGAAAACATTATCCAAAGCGAAAGATTTAAAAAAATGCATCAAAACTTCAAAAAAGGAATAAAATGTGAAACATTATGTAAAAAATGCAATTTCAGTGAAATAAGACTAAAAAAATCAAAATATAAAAAAGAAATACAATCATCAAATATTGATTAGTATTTCTTTTTCTTAATTAAATCTTTAGTATAAACAGTTTTAGAAAAAATTCTACTATTTTTCTTCAAATATTCCTTTTCCAAATATGAATAATAAGTACCAGGACTAAGAACACATTCCAAATTAATTACCTTAGTACCAAGACTTGCCAATATAGTGTCGGCCACCTCAACACAATTAGTACGACACACAAAGAAAGTCTTAAATTTACCCTTAATAAACTTATAAAATACACCATCTGCCTTCTTATAAGTTTGATTAGCCATCTCCGTAAAGTCCTTCTTAGGGCAAATTCCCATATCATATAAAGCATATTCAGGATACCATCTAACAGCATTTTCCTCAAGCATCTCATTTATATTGTTCAAAACAATATCTATTTCCTTCTCAGTTAATAAAAATCCATAAGAAACAATAAAACGATTTTTCTCACAAACACAATACTTAATATACTTATCATGGTCAAATATACCTAAAATACCATCACCCATACCACCCCAAAGCCTTCTATTAGTATAATTATAACAACTATAAGAATAAATCTTATCGCAAACAGCCACCTCAACATGTCCCATCATAGCCGAACCATTTTTAGCCAAATGAATCAATATCTCCAAATTAGGCTTAACATCCTTCTTAACATCAGTGGAATTATTACCATTTGCCTTTTCAACCCTCTTAATAAGAAGTGGAGGAATAAACATAGTCAAAATAGTAGGTAAGGGGATAACCAACCTCTTTTTCCTATCAAAAATACCAGCAAAAATATTAACACCATAAATAATCAAATAAATACCAGTAATAAGACAAAGATACTTAGCATTACTCACCTTACTAAACAACAACAAATAAGAAGTAATAAAACTAATAAGAAACTTAAAAACAATTATCAACTTACCACGAAGATGATCTTGTTTATAAATATACAAATTAATCAAACTAGACAAACTTTGCAACATTGCATATATTCCAAAAACAATAATAAAAAATGAAACAAAAAACGAAGGACTCACAATAACAAAAATAGAAGTTACCAAAGTTATTACAATATCTAAAACACCATCCAAAATTCTCCTTCTCTTAACAAAAATATTAATTATCTTAAAAACAACCGTTATCAATAGCAAAACACCAATTACCTTAATAGTAATAGCAAACATCTCATTTCTCTTAATGATAAATATTAACCCCATAGTAATAAAAAGTAAACTATTAATAAGATGTGTAATAATATTTATTTTCCTCTTCATAAGACCTCCCCTTAATACAATTTTATCATAAAAAAGAAAAAAATATTAAAAAAAAAGCTTAAATTCCAATATAAGCATTAAAATCAAAAACACCATCATAAAAAACTCACAATTCATATTCTTCGAACGAACAGTTATTAGATACATAAGGAGTCAAATCACCATCCTCTGGGATACCATTAAAATAATAATGAAGAATCCTCGTAATACCACTATGAGTAACAAGAAGAACCTTCTTATCAGGATAATATCTCTTAATATCCATGAGCAAAGAATCAATTCTATCATATAAATCCCTAACACTCTCAGCCTTCTCATACCTGATATTCTTCTTAATGTTCCAATAATCTTTTAAATTAATTTTATTCCTTGAAATACCCTGAAACTCACCATGATTTCTACTTTTCAAACGCTCATCGACAATAATTCTCTTACCTGAAGAAATTATCTTAGCCGTATCATAAGCCCTCTTCAAAGGAGAAGAAAAAATCAAATCAACATCGCAACTAGCTACCTTTTCCGCTAAATCGTGAGCCTGCCTTCTACCAACATCATTTAACTCCGTATCCAAGTTACCCTGCATCATCTTACTAATATTCTCATTTGTTTCTCCATGTCTAATAACATATATCTTCATATTTACCACCTTACATAATTATATCACGAATTAAGAAAAAAACATCTATTAATTGCGTTTTAGATGTTTCTTTACAACTATTATACCCATTAACAAAACAAAAGATGATAAAGAAATTATTTCCTTCCAATAATTATAACTAACCCCTGTTTTAGGAATAATCAATTCATAAATATAAGTAATTTCAACATTACCATCCATAATTTTACCTTGAGGACTACCCATCACCTTAACAAACTTATAACCATCAATCTCCATAGGATTAGTATCATATAAATTATTCACATAATCAGTAATAGTAACAGAATCACTCAACTTCTTACCATTTATATCTATAAAATTAACTATCACATTACCAGTTAATCTCTTATAATATACTCCAATAACATTATCGTCCAAATTTTCCTTTAAAGTTAAAGGTAAATTATCAACACGGTCTAGAACATAACCATAATCCAATTTATCAGGATAATTATCTATCAAAGCACCAAGCTTATTATTTATAAATATCTCTCTCTTATTCAAATCCAAAACATCATCAAAATAATAATCAACCACATAAGCAATATTATTTTCCCTAACATAGTAAAATATTATTTCTTCGTTCTCCTTATCGATTGCCTTAGTAATTACATTATCACCAATTAAATTATAATTATCAATATGAAAAGCTTCCTCCCTAATTTCATCATAAAGATAAACATTCAATACCTTCTCATCATGTAAAGGTTTCTTAGATTCATAATCTAAATACTTAACCGTATAAGAAGTAGGCTTCTTTGAAACATGTAAAGTAACTGTACTAGTATTAGAAATAACAACAGTGTCATCAACATTAGACATTATATAATAATCAAAAGTAATATCACCCAAACATTCATTACTACTAGAATATGTAAAACCACCATCCTCCAAAACATTAATATCATCTAACTTACCACAAGATAAAGAGTTTGGTACGATTACAACAGAATTCTTAATATTAGCATTACTATCATTTACTTGATACAAATTATCATTAGTTAGAATACCATCATTTGCATTAACCATTAACTTATTTTGCCTATATAAAGTAACATTTGAATAATCATCATCATTAGTCAAAACAGGAATAGGGACATTTGGCTTAGGAAAAGTTAACAAAATATTCTTATTCTTATAGTAATCATTATTCTCAAGAGCATTTCCCTCCAAATAAGCACGACTATTAGTATTCATACTACCATAGTAAGGAGCCACCGCGGTAATGTTATAAGTTAACTTATAATTTAAAGTTGCATCCAAATCACCAATTTTCCATATAATCTTAGTAGTTTTGTCATCATTATTAACAATTTTAAAAGTAGTATTATTTGGGACCTTAACACTATCCTTATCCAAAACAAAAGTAGCAGGAATAACATCAGTTACCACAATATTATTTGCAATAACATTTACCTTCCTAACAATATCATCAAAATTATCCCTTAATTTACTTTCTCCATTTGCCAAGTAAAAATCGTTCTTAGAACTTGCTATTTCACTTAAAAATGCATCATCTATAACACCAAACCCTATTGTAAAAATAGTAGCACTCTTTTTAAGCTCATTCGCCACAACCTTAGCCATTGAAGAAGGCGAGGACTTAGTACAATTTTTCCCCTTACCAATATAGCAAACCTGATTATCATTATTACCAGTACCATAAGCCTTCCCCTTATAAGTAAACTTAGTAGGAGCCCCATCCGTCAAAAGAATTATTGCCTTTTTGTTTGCTATGCTGTTTCTCAACAATGCCTCCGCTTTACTTAAAGCATCCTGCACGTTTGTTGCCTCATTATATAAATAATTAGGAATAGAATCTATCAAAGCATCCAATTTTGTTTTATCACTCGCAAGCCCCTTAGAAGAATACTTATCCAAAACCTTAGTACCAAAAGTAACAATACCTATCCTTACATTACCATCCTGCTTAAGTATATCATTTACTAAACTCTTAGCCTCTGTCTTTACCAAGCCCATTTTATTTTGATTATCCAAATTATCATTCATACTAGAAGATCTATCCAAAATCAAAACGACATCTAAAGTATTTTTCTTCTCAAAACTACTCCCATTAACCTCTAAAGTAACATTGACACTCCTACCATATGTAACATCTTCCTTAGAAGCATATTTATCTATTTTAATCTTCCCAAACTCATTATCTTTATCCAACGCCTTAACCAGAGAAATATTAATTACAGTAATAATTAATAATAAAATAATTTTTTTCTTTTTCATCAATTCACCTTTCTTCCATTTATTATCAACAACTTACTTCCTTTAGTATTTAAACACGTTTGCAAAGTAATAATATGACTATCCTCATTCAAATCCACAGAGTTTTTATACATTGAATTATTCTTTAAATAATTTAAATGCTCAACATATTCATCATCATTTTGAAAATATAATTTACTATATTGATAATCATTTTCCACACTAAAAACAGAAAAAATCTCATATATATAAGCCTTATCCGTTATAAAAGTAATATATTTATTAGTCAAAAAATAATCATAATCCAAGTAATTTTTTAAATATTTAAAAGGAATATCATACTTATTATTGCTATGACCATATATTAGTAATTTTTTATCATTTATATCATTTCTATAATCCAAAAATATACTTCCCGTTACTAATTTCTCCCTACTTATAGTATGATTCAAATAATAAGTATTATCTTCTGCCTGTACCACCGGAGTAGTAATATCTTCGTTTATCTTAAGATAAGCCACAACATCATCAGTTTGATAATAATCATTCAAATAAGTTATATAATCCGTGGCATCCTTCGTTTTTGGAATAAGCACATAGTTAAAAGATATCTTTTTCCTTTCACTTAACATCGAAGAAGTACTCATGATAAAAATAAATAATAGTAAAAAAAATAAACTATTAATGGTCAAACTCTTAATGTTTATTTTTCTAATCAGCTTGATCGATATCACACCTTCTTTCTTTCATAAAATAAGTGTAATACCTTTAATCTAAGTAATTTGTCGAATAAAAAAACAAAATTAATTTTTTTAAACAAAATAAAAAAACTCCCATTCTCAAGTATAAAGTATTAACACCTACCGAATTTAAACACCACTTTTTTCAAAAAAAATAAAAATTGTCAAAATAAAAAAACGCCCGTACAGTTTTTCAAAAACCAAACTAAAACCCTTCCAATATTCAAAAAACAACCGGGCGTTTTTAAATTTTAGAAGTTTGACTTTATCTTCCTTTTTGTAGTATAGTAAATTCATAAACAAAGGAGGTGATAAAAACTATTATAGAAATAACATAAACGAAATGCTACATATGCATAACAATTATGTCTAATTTATCCTAAAATTCAAGCAACAAAAAAACCACAATCCAAGCATTATATTTAAAAAGTCAAAAATTGCACAAAACAAAACCAAAGAACTATAACAGCATAGCAAAAGAAAAATAATCAAAACAAAAAAAGTACGGCAGTTATTGTCGGAATTATGTCTACGGTAAAGACAAATAGCCTTTGCTTGTAGAAAAAACACCACCGTGAGGTAGTGCAAATGAATTATATCATATACATGTTAGAATCAGGCTCATTGTAATTAGAATTATATGGATTTTCCAACCTTGCTATTCTTGATTCCAAGATCTTGATTTTCTTTTCTAAATTAGATAACCTTGTATTTAATTCATTAGTATTTACAAAGGGATTCATTTGCCCAGGCATCATCCCTTGCATAGGATTCATCATAGCAGGATTGCCACCAGCATAACCATACGTATTATAAAACATATCTCTATCCTTGTTCATAATTCACTCCTTATCAATACTAATATATGTTCAAAAACTAAATAAGTGCCTAGTATTGATAAGTACATCAAAATGTTATATAATGTTCATGAGGTATATTATGAGATTAAAAAACGTAAAAAATGCAAAAAACATTATTGAAGAAGGTAAATATTATGTAAATAAGCCTTGTGATTATAAAGGTAAATGGCATGAATTATTTCAAAATGATAATCCCATTTATTTAGAAATAGGCATGGGTAAAGGTAAATTCATTTTAGAAAATGCACTCCAAAACACTGATGTTAATTATATAGGAATCGAAAAATATGACAGTGTCCTTGTACGTGCCATTCAAAAAACAAACAAGTTCGAATTAAACAACTTGAAATTAATAAAAATAGATGCTCTAAATTTAAGCACAATCTTTGACAAAGAAATAGATTTAATTTACTTAAACTTTTCCGATCCGTGGCCCAAAGAAAGACATAAAAAAAGAAGATTGACTTCATATATCTTTCTAGATATCTATGATAAAATTTTCAAAAACGAAGCTCACATCACCATGAAAACAGATAACTTAGACCTATTCAACTATTCCATTTCTTCATTAAAAGAAAATGGTTATAAAATAATATATACAACAAATGACTTAAAAAAAGAAAACGTCCCCAACATCACAACAGAATACGAAGAAAAATTTAACAATTTAAACATCAAAATAAATATGCTTGAAGCAATTAAAGAAAAGGATTAATTTTATGTTTGAAAATAAAAAAATATTTATTTTAGGCATGGCTCGAAGTGGTTATGAAGTTGCAAAAGTCTTAGCCAAAAGAAATAACATCGTTATTGTTAATGATTTCAGCACTAATCAAGACATGGATAAAGTTCATGAACTAGAAAATATAGGGGTCAAAGTTATTCTAGGAAGTCATCCTGACGACATATTAACCAAAGATTTTGACTACCTAATAAAAAATCCAGGCATTAGAAATGACCACAAATACGTATTATTTTGCTATAAAAACAATATTCCCGTCATCAACGAAATAGAAATGGCATATCACTTGTTACCTAAAAATGTTAAAATCATAGGCATAACTGGTAGTAATGGTAAAACTACGACCACCACTTTAATATACGAAATACTAAAAGATGCAGGGCAAAGAGTCCACTTAACAGGAAATATAGGATTCCCCTTATCAGGATTTTTAAATAAAATACAAGAAAACGATTATATTGTAATCGAAATTGCCGGACACCATCTTGTTAATTTTCAAAATTTCAAAACAGACATCTCCATATTAACCAACTTATATCCCGTTCATCTTGACTTCCATGATACTTACGACAATTATAAAAATATTAAAAAGAAAATTTTCGATCACCATACAAACAAAGACATCGCTATAATAAATGGAGGAAACAGCGATTGCATCGAAACAACTAAAGACATAAAAAGCACCAAATACTTTTTTAGTACCACCAGAAAATGTGATGCTTATTTAGAAAATAACATCATTTACTACCAAAATAAACCAATCATTGATACAACAAAAACCATTCTAAAAGGTAACCATAATTACGAAAATATGATGTGTGCCATTATCACTGGTATAAATCTTAATATCAACATAACATCCATCCAAAAAACATTAGAAAACTTTAAAGGAGTAGAACATCGTATCGAATACGTTAACACTATAAATGGAGTAAAATACTATAATGATTCCAAATCAACAAATAACATGGCCACTACCATCGCCATAAGTGCTTTCCATGAACCAATTAATTTAATATTAGGTGGACTAGATCGCGGACAAGATTTCTTTGAATTAAAAGACCATATGCAAAACGTAAAAAAAGTCTTATGTTATGGAGAAACTAAAGATAAAATAAAAAACTTTTGTGATAAAATAAATATTCCCTGTTTAGTTTTCAACAACCTAAAAGAAACAGTTGAAAAAGCAAAACAAATATCCCTAAGTGGCGAAATTGTCTTATTTTCTCCAGCATGTGCCTCTTGGGATCAATATAAATGCTTTGAAGACCGCGGATTAGAATTTAAAAATTTAGTAAATAATAATAAACAATAAAAAAATAAAGCATATAATTAATTAGGTGATATTATGAGTGTTGATAGTTTCAAAATGTTTGTAAGGAAAAATCCTAATTTAATTAAATACGTTAACAATAATGAAATGACATGGCAAAAATTCTATGAAATGTACGACTTATATGGTGAAGATAATAGCATTTGGAATAAATATTTAAAAGAACAAGAAAAAACGACCATCAATACAAAAAATAATAATAAAAACAGTCTTAATGAAGTAATTAATATGGTAAAAAACATGGATGTAGATAAAGTCCAAGAAGGCATAACCTCTTTGCAAAAAGCTTTATCCTTATTTGGCGATTTAGTCGTATCCAAGAATAATCCTACATCTTCCAATAATAATTATACCCCAAGACCAGTATATAAAAGGTTTGAAGATTAAATATGAGTATTGATTTACAATATAAAATAAAGAATAACTTAATGTACCAAAAATTCTTACGTGAAAACTCCATCTGGTACAAATATTTAAACAGAAACCCACTTTCATTTAATGATTTCATCAGTGATATGAAAGACAAATACGAATTAAAACCAAGCGATCGTTTAAACAAAGTATTAAATAATATAAGCTTAATTCAAAACTTCCTAGATGTATTAAAGTAGGTGATAAAATGAACGAAGTAATAGAAAAAACATATGAATTATTAGATTATTTAGATAACAGTAAAATTGTAAAAGAACTTGCTACAGCCAAAAATAAATTACTAAGTAATCAAAATATTTTAAACAAAATAAAAAAATATCAGAAAGAAAAAAACATTACATTAAAAAAAGAAATATTTAATAATCCTGACTATGCAAATTACATTAAATGCTATAACCAATTATCTTATTTAGTCATGGAAATCAATAAAAGAATAAAAAACATAACAGGAAAGAAGGGTTGCATTTGAAAGTTATAAGTGGCAGTTTAAAAGGAAGAAACATTTTGGGCTATAGTATTCAAGGCACAAGACCAACCATGGATCGTGTAAAAGAATCAGTTTTTGCGATGATTCAAGATCACATTCAAAATAGCATTTGCTTAGATTTGTTTGCCGGAAGTGGAAGTCTTGGCATTGAAGCTATCAGCAATGGCAGCAAATATACATATTTTGTAGATAATAACAAAGAATGCTACCTAACTATATTAAAAAATTTAAATAATTACAAAGTTAATAACTACAAAGTTTTACAAATGGATTATATGACCTCACTAAAATATTTTAACGATAATAAAATTAGTTTTGATTTAATATTTATAGATCCTCCATATAATATGAAAGTTATAGATAAAATCTTAAATTATATAAATCAAAATAATTTACTAAACAAAAATGGACAAGTAATATGTGAATATCAAAATGATATATTAAAAGAAGAATACGGAGACATAAAACTATTTAAAATAAAAAAATATGCTATTAGATATGTCGCAATTTATAAGAATACTAAATAATAACACTTATTTTTTTAACTTGTACTTTTTCCCTTATAATGATATAATTTAACTACTAAAAAAAGGAGTAATTTATGAATTTTGATAACGAAACTAACATATTGGTCTTAGCTTATTTAGGTGATTCAGTGTATGAATTGTTCATAAGAAAATACCTAATAGACAAAGACATATCAAAAATAGACGATTTACAAAAAGAAGCAATTAAATACGTATCCGCATATGGACAAGCAAATTTTTTAAACTATCTAATTCAAGCAAAAATCTTAAATGATAATGAATTAGACATTATAAGAAAAGGTCGCAACAACAAAAGAAGAATACACCCCAAAAATACTGATATTTTAACCTATAAACACTCTACGGGCTTTGAGGCCTTAATAGGCTATTTATATATAAATGACAAAGATAGATTAAATGAAATACTTTCTTATATAAAGGAGTTATGATTATGTATATATATGGTAAAAATGTTATATATGAAAAATTATTGAACAATAGTAAAATTAACAAATTATATCTATCAAAGAAATTTAATGATAAAAAAATATTAGATTTACTAAAAGACAAAAATATCGATATTGCTTATTTAGATAATTTTAAGCTAGATAAAATGGTTAATGGATTACATCAAGGTATCATAGCACAAGTTGACGATTATAAAACATATGACTTAAAAGAAATAACAAACAGTATAAATAAAGAATATCCTTTAGTAGTAATGTTAGATCACATAGAAGATCCCCATAATTTTGGAGCAATAATACGTACTAGTGAAGCCTTAGGAGTAGATGCTATTATCATTCCCGAAGATCGTTCCGTAGGGATAAATAGCACTGTTATCAAAACAAGTGTTGGAGCCATTGAAAACATCAAAATAATAAAAGTAACCAATCTAGTAAATACCATCAAATATCTAAAAGACAGAGGTTATTGGATAATTGGTACTGATATGAGTTCCACTAGTATAAGTGATATTGATTATAAAATGCCTATTTGCTTAGTAATAGGCAATGAAGGCAAAGGAATTAGTAGAATTGTTAGAGAAAACTGTGATTATATTGCAAGCATTCCAATGACAGGAAAAGTTAATAGCTTAAATGCCTCCGTGGCTGCAGGAATAATAATTTATGAAATAATTAATAAGCGAGGATAATTATGGAAGAAAATGACAACGAATTACTTTATTTAATTAGTGAGCATAGTGAAGAAGCAATGGACATGCTTTATAATAAATATAAATATGTCATTAATAAAATAGTAAACAAATACATGAAATTTACTTATATCAATAATAAAGGTGTTGACAAAAATGACTTATCACAGGAAGCAATGATAGCCTTTGAAAACGCTATAAAAAGTTATAATGATACTAACGAAGCTTCTTTTTATACATTTGCCACAATATGCATTGACCGAGGACTAAAAACTTATTTAAAAAGACTAGACCATGATAAAAACAAAATTTTAAACGAGTCAATATCCTTTAATTTCCAAACTGATAATGAAAATGATAATGACTTACTCAACTATATTATAGATGAAAAATACAATCCCGAAAATAGTATATTACATTTTGAAAATGCAAGTGAACTAGATTATCAAATAAAAGATAAATTAACACATTTAGAAAGTAGAATATATGAATTAAGAACAGGTGGCATGAATACAGATGAAATCGCCATAATTTTAGAATTAGATCCTAAAATAGTTTATAACGCACTGCAAAGAATAAAAAGTAAAATCAAAGAATTATTAGAAATATAAAATTTAATCACAATAAAAAAAATAAAAGACATACACCATAATATGCTTTTTGTGAATCTAACACGATTTAAAATCGTATGCTTCTAATATCACTATTAGAATTTTCTCCATTTAATAATATCATTATTAATGTATGAAGATATAAACAAAGGATAGTTTCTCACCCTATATACCACAACCAATATAATCATACCATGTACTAAAATAAAAACAAATACTTTTTATGGCCAAGATAAACGCATGAGTTTTTAAAACTTATGTGTTTATCTTGCACCACCTTTTAAAAACACCATTTTTTTCCAAACAAATGTATGAAAAAGTCTTGACATTCTTTTTTTTGTATATTATAATACTAAAGAAACAAATAAGTAGGTGATAAAAATGGATAAAATAATTATTAAAGGGGCAAGAGAAAATAATTTAAAGAATATAGACATAGAGATACCAAAAAACAAATTAGTAGTCATAACTGGAGTATCAGGAAGTGGAAAATCCTCCTTAGCATTTGATACAATCTATGCAGAAGGACAAAGAAGATATGTAGAAAGCTTATCAGCATATGCAAGACAATTTCTAGGAAACACAGATAAACCTGATGTTGACTTAATTGAAGGACTAAGTCCAAGTATTAGCATTGACCAAAAAACTACTAATAAAAATCCTCGTAGTACAGTAGGAACTGTAACAGAAATATATGATTACTTAAGACTCTTATATGCCCGTATAGGCGTGGCATATTGTCCCGTGCACAAAATACCAATCAAACCCCAAAGCATTGAAGAAATGACAAATAAAGTATTAGAACTACCAACAGACACAAAAATCATGATACTAAGCCCAATTGTTAAAGGAGAAAAAGGCACACACAAAGAAACAATAACCAAACTAATAAAAGATGGATACATACGTGCCAAAATAGATGATGTTGTCTGCGATTTAAACGAAGAAATCAACTTAGAGAAAAACAAAAAACACAGCATCAATGTAGTAATTGATAGATTAGTAATTGACAAAGATATTAGAAGTAGGTTATATGAATCATTAGAAACAGCCACAAAATTATCCCATGGCAAAGTAATTGTTGATGTCATTCACGACAAAGAAATTATCTTAAGCGAAAACTACGCCTGCCCATTTTGTGATTATTCACTAGATGAACTAGAACCAAGAATATTTTCCTTTAACGCTCCATATGGTGCCTGTCCAGAATGTAAAGGACTTGGAGTCAAGTATAAATTAGATCCTGATTTAATTATTCCTGATAAAAATAAATCTTTAAACAACGGAGCAATCGTAGCAATTAACGTTGAAGACACCAACAATATTATATATACCCAATTAGAAACATTATGTAAACACTTCAATATTGATATGAATGTTCCTATCAAAGACATCGAAAAAGATAAATTAAACATTATCCTATATGGAACAAATGAAATATTAGAATATAACTATGTATCCAAAAGTGGTTCCACCAGAAAAACAAAAGACACATTTGAAGGAATCATCACCAACTTAGAAAGAAGATACATGGAAACAAAAAGCACATGGATAAGAGAATGGATCGAACAATATATGGTTGAAATGACTTGTCCTACCTGCCATGGAGCAAGATTAAAACCATCAGTTTTATCAGTATTAATAAACAAAAAAAACATCTACGAAATAACCTGCTTATCCATTCTAGAATTAAAAGAGTTCATAAGCAACTTAAAACTAAGCGAAGAACAAAATGAGATATCAGGAGTAATATTAAAAGAAATAAACTCCAGACTAACATTTTTAATAAATGTAGGACTTTCATACCTAACATTATCTAGAGAAGCTGGAACCTTAAGTGGCGGAGAAGCACAAAGAATAAGACTTGCTACACAAATAGGCTCAAGATTAACAGGAGTTTTATACGTACTAGACGAACCTTCGATTGGATTACATCAAAGTGATAACCAAAAACTAATTAACTCCCTAAAAGAAATGCGTGATTTAGGAAATTCCCTAATCGTGGTAGAACATGATGAAGATACCATGCTTCAAGCCGACTACCTTATTGATATAGGACCATATGCAGGAGTACATGGTGGAAAAGTCATGGCATACGGCACTCCAGAAGAAGTAATGAATAACGAAAACAGTTTAACAGGAAAATATCTAAAACATACATTAAAAATAGAAGTTCCCAAAAAAAGAAGAAAAGGCACAGGCAAATACTTAGAAGTCGTTAAAGCCAACGAAAACAACTTAAAAAATATCAGTGTCAAATTCCCACTAGGAAAAATGATATGCGTAACAGGAGTGTCTGGAAGTGGCAAATCCACCTTAGTAAACGAAATTCTATATAAATCACTTGCCCAAAATATATATTATAACTTCAAAGATAGACCTGGAAAAGTCAAAGAGATAAAAGGAATAGAAGAAATAGATAAAGTAGTTCATATCAGTCAGTCTCCAATAGGAAGAACCCCAAGAAGCAACCCAGCCACATACGTATCCGTATTTGACGACATAAGAGAAATTTTTGCAGAATGCAAAGAAGCAAAAATAAAAGGATATGATAAAGGCCGATTCTCCTTCAATGTCAAAGGTGGAAGATGTGAAGCTTGCTGGGGAGATGGTGTCAAAAAAATAGAAATGCACTTTTTACCAGACGTATACGTTCCATGTGAAGTATGCCATGGCACAAGATATAACCGTGAAACCTTGGAAATAAAATATAAAAACAAAAATATCAATGACGTTCTAAACATGACAGTCGAAGAAGCCCTTACATTCTTTGAAAACATCCCTAAAATTAAAAATAAATTACAAGTTTTAATGGATGTAGGACTCTCATACATGACATTAGGACAACCTGCTCCAAGTTTAAGCGGGGGAGAAGCTGCCCGCATCAAATTAGCTAAAGAATTACAAAAGAAACCGACAGGAAGAAGCATCTTTATCTTAGACGAACCCACTACTGGCTTGCACATTCATGATATCAAAAAATTACTAGAAATACTAAATAGAATCGTTGATAATGGAGATACAGTAATAATTATCGAACATAACATGGATGTTATCAAAGTATGCGATTACATCATTGATTTAGGCCCAGAAGGTGGTAATTTAGGTGGAAATGTAGTATGCACAGGCACACCTGAACAAATAAGCAAAGTGAGCGCATCCTACACAGGCAAATATTTAAAGAAATATCTATAGTCTACAAACGTAGACTTTTCTTTCAGCAAAAAAATGTTTGACAAAATTAAATATATGTGGTAAGATATAGCACGTTAACCAAAAAGGGGGAGATTTTATGGATAATTTTAACTACAAAAAAGATTTAACAGAAACAGAATTAGATAGCAAAAAAATAGAAAACTTTGAAGATTATGGAATCACCATAAACGGACTAGATGAATACACCAGCAAATTATCAAAAGAATTATTAACCAAAGAACAAGAAGAAGAACTATTTACAAAAATCAAAAATGGTGATATTGAAGCAAGAAATGAATTAATTACTAAAAACTTACGCTTAGTAATAAGCATAGCCAAAAGACATGTAGGAAGTGGTATGGATCTTCTTGATTTAATTGAAGAAGGGAATGTAGGCTTAATCAAAGCTGTAGAAAAGTTTGATATCAATAAAGGCTATAGATTTTCAACATATGCCACATGTTGGATAAGACAAGCCATAACAAATAGTATCAATGAAAAAAGAAGAACGATTAGGATATCAGCTTATCAAGAAAACAAAATAAGATTATTAAAAGATTATAACAATTCATATTACTGCGATAATGGAAAATATCCAACAAAAGAAGAAATCACGGCATATTTCAATTGGGATAAAAGTACAGTTGAAAACATATTATCAATCGTAAAAACAAAAATTGTTTTATTATCCACTCCAATAAGTGATGATAGTGATGACGAATTAATAGATTTTATTGAAGATAAAGATGAAATTGACACAGATAAAATTATTTTTAGTAAACAAATACGTGAAGCTATAGAAAAAAGCAACCTAACCGAAAGAGAAACTAAAGTATTATACTTAAGATTTGGTATTTATGATGGAGAACGTCGTACCCTAGAAGAAATAAGCAAAATATTTAACCTAACACGAGAAAGAATAAGACAAATCGAAACTAATGCCTTCAGAAAACTAAGAAGAAAAAATGAAATCAAAGAATTGCATGATGGAGAAGTACACAATTCGACCAACACCAAAACAAAAACAAAAGTAAAAAAACTTATTAAATAAAAGAAAGAGGGGGGGAAGAAAAATGAAAGAATTATATCATAATGAATTAAAAAATGATCAAAATATAAAAAACCAACAAATAGAAGAACAAAATTTACCTGATATTGATATATCAAAGCAATTTCTAAGCGAATTAAACGAACAACTATTGACATCAGAAGAAGAAAAAGCACTATTCCAAAGAATTGAACAAGGTGATGAAGAAGCGAAAACAGAAGTAATAGAAAAAAATATTCGTTTAGTAGTAAGTATTGCCACAATTTACACTAATCGTGGTTTAGAGTTCCTTGACTTAGTAAACGAAGGTTGCCTTGGCCTAATTAATGCCACAAGTAAGTTTGACGTAAACAAAGGCTACAAGTTTTCAACCTATGCCACATGGTGGATAAGACAAGCCATTACCAGAGCAATATTTGATAAAGGAAGAGTCATAAGAGTGCCTGTTCATACGATGGAACACGTAAACAAAGTAAAAAGGTATATAAATGACTATTATGTACGAAATGGTATCAATCCCAGTATGGAAGAAATCCAACAACAATTCAATTACAGCGATGAAAAAATGGATAAAATATTTGATGTAATCATAAATAAACCATCTTCATTAAACACTGGCATTGGCGAAGACGAAGATATCGAACTAATTGATTTACTTGAAGACAGAGAATCCATACCATTAGAAGAAATAGCAGCCAAAGGTGAATTGGTTAGAATAATTGATGAATCTTCATTAACCGAAAGAGAAAGAAAAGTATTATATTTAAGGTTTGGAGTAATTGATAACAAAACAAGAACCTTAGAAGAATTAGGAAAAATCTTTAACATAACCCGTGAAAGAGTAAGACAAATTGAAGTCAAAGCATTAAGAAAATTAAGAAATAACATATACGTAAAAGAATATTATAATACAGTAGGTTCTCCATACAAAACAAAAGAAAAAAACAAAACCAGAAAATATAATACAACAAAAAAATAGATAACACAAAAAAAGGGGGGACAAAACATGGAAAGCTTAAAATCCAAACAAATGCTACATTTAAAAAACAAAAAAAGATCTTAATATACTTAACCAATATTTTAGTGAAATACCTAGTGATATCTTAACTAAAGAAGAAATAAAACTATTTAAAAGAATAAAAAATGGAGAAATTCAAGCAAGAGATGAAATAATAAAAAAAATCTAAGATTAGTAATAATCATAGCCAAAAAAAGACTTAATCGCGGTTTAGATTTTTCTGACATAATTCAGTATGGTAATATAGGACTAATAAAATCAATAGAAAAGTTTGATTAAAAAAAGGATACCATTTCTCAACCTATGCCACGTGATGGATAATATAAACAATAGATAGAGTTTTATATTATGAAACAAGAATAATTAGATTACCAGATTATATTTGTGAAAATATAGACAAATTAAAACAATGCATATATTATAATACCAATAAAAAATCTCCAACAATAGAAGAATTAGGGTAAATACTTAACTATGATGAAAAAACAGTCAATAAAATCCTAAAATTATTAGAAAATAAAAATATCTCCTTAAATGGCACAATTGATATTAAAGGGAACGAATTAGGAAAAATTGTCGCCATAGAAAGTGAAAATATCAACAAACAAATATTAAACGAACAATTAGTTGACATAATCGAAAATAAAAGCAACCTAAATGCAAAAGAAAAACAAGTTTAATACCTAAGATATGGACTAGTAGATGGAGAATATAAAGACATAGAAGAAGTTTGCCAAATTCTAAACATAAGCCACCAAAGAGTAAACCATATTGAACTTGTTGCTTCAAGAAAATTAAAAGAAAATAGCTATATAAAAGAATAACATGATAGAGAATTAAGATTTACATGTGAAGATGCTAAAAAGTTAATATGTAAAATTTAACAAACATAGCATTTTTTTTTGCCTTTGCTACGCCGTTCTAATTCACTTGACACATTTTCCAAAAATTTTACATTTTCACAAAAAAATCACCTTCCCATTTTTCAAAAATTCCCGTACAGATTTTCAAAAACCGAGCAAATTTTGCACAGAATTTCAAAAACATCCGAACAGTTTTTAAAAAATAGTAATATTGACAAAAACATCCTCATTATAGTATATTGAAAACAGAAAAAGGAGGTGTTACTTGTGTGCATATTACAAATAATCGGAGCAAATCCACCATAACGAATAAAACATCAAATTTATAACAATTAAAAAATGAGTACGGCAGCAAATGTCGGAGTTTATGTCTACGAAGAAGAATATATCAGTTCCTTTTCTGTAGAAAAACATTTCCGTAATTATAGAAAAAGCAATTTATTTACAATAAATTACTTTATTCGACAAAATTCGACATATTTCTACAAAGGTCTTGTTTTATACTTAGTTTGGTGATAAAAAATGATTAATTTAATTATACTAAATATTATTTATATCTCATTTCCTTTAATGATTTATTTCTTATATGTAATATTTAAAAATATAAAGAACGAAAAAGAAGGTAATTTATTTCTCGCAATAAGTTTGTTTAGCTCACTGAGCTTATCTCTAAAATATGGGAATGTATTCCAAGACGAGAGGCTTTTAATACTATGCAACATTCCAATAATAATATCATATGTTAAAAAAAAGAATTTTCTCGGCATAATTCTATCATTGGTGATAGTGATCTATACTTATATTACCATTAAAAGTAGCATTATCTATGTCATGATTATCAAATATATTATTTATTATGTAATCGCACTATTAGCAAATAAAAGTAAAAAATATAGATTAATCGATCTCATCGCCGTTGTCCAAGGATTTATGTTGTCATTCGAATATTTTTTCAAAAAAACGACTGCAGAAGATGCTTATGCACTTATCAATATTATTTTAGTAGTTGTAATATTCTACATAATTACTTTTGCTATTCTTTATTTGTTTGAAATAACCGATAAAATCAGTAATGTATTTTTAAATTACAAAGAATTAGAACAAGATAAACAAATCAAAAATTCCATATTTAAAATCACACACGAAATAAAAAATCCATTAGCAGTTTTAAAAGGTTATTTAGAGATGTTTAATGCCAATGATGTAGAAAAATCACAAAAATATATAAACATCATGAAAAACGAAGTCGATAGAACCTTAAATATTATCAATGATTTCATGGAATTATCAAAAATAAAAATTGAAAAAGACATGCTAGATATCAATTTATTAATCTACGAAACTACCGATGTCATTAAATTAGTATTTAACAAAAAAGATATAAGTTTAATAAACGAAATCTCTAACGAAGAAGAAGTTTATATTATGGGTGATTATAATAGATTAAAACAAGTATTTATCAACTTATTTAAAAACTGCTACGAATCTATAGAAAACAAAGGCATAGTAAAAATAAGTGCCTACATTAAGAATAATTACTACATCATTACTATTTTTGATAATGGTATAGGCATGAGTGATGAAACCATAAAAAATATTAAACACGTATTTTATACAACAAAAAAATATGGCAGTGGGGTAGGAGTACCCCTATCTAATGAAATTATTAAAGCCCACGATGGTATTTTGAGTTATGAATCAAAATTAGGCGAATATACAAAAACCACAATTAAATTACCAATATTAAAAGAAGGTAACTAGTAAATAAAACTACTCCTTCTTTTTAACTTTCTTTATTAATACGATAAAAATTAATAGATGGTGGATTAAACAACCTAAATGTATAAGCACTTACCCCCAAACCACTAGAAACATAAATATTAGCATTATTAATATGATAATAATTACCATAATAAAATGTTGCACCCCTGATATTATATAACTTCTCCAAAAAAGGCAATTTTACCTGACCATCATGTGAATGACCAGCCAAAATAAGATTAACAGAACTATCTTTTTCCAAAATATTATCAACATAATCAGGTTCATGAACAAGCACTATCTTATAATCTTCATTATTAATTTCAAAAGTTTTATCTAAATTAGCACGATCTTTTAAAACATCGTCAACGCCATATAGCATAATTTTTTCCATACTATTATTATAAATAGCATCGCTCTCATTAAGTAAAATATCAAAACCACTATCCGTAAGGGTACTCTTCAAAATCTCAACATTTTCTTCATAATCATGATCTCCTAAAATAGCATACTTCCCAATTCGAGCATTAATCTTACTTAAATGCTCAACCAAAATATCAAAATCATTATCATTTAACTCGTTTGGAGTTTCCACCAAATCACCCGTAAAAACAACAATATCAGGTTTAATAAAATTAATCTCCTTAACAAATCTATCAATACTTTTCAAAGTAATATTTCTTCCATAATGCAAATCACTAAAATGAACAATCTTTACACCATCAAAACTATCTGGCAAATTAGGATCCTTAATCGTATATTCTTTAGTAATAAACATATTTGGCTCCACCGCATATCCATATAACAAAATCAAAATAATTACAAATAAAAATATTAAAATAGTAGCAATAACTTTTCTTCTCATAATCCACTTCCCACTAAATACAAAACAATGGCCATTGTATTATGCAAAAAATGCATACTAATAGTAGAAAAAATATTATTAGATTTACTATAAGTATAAGCAAAAGCCAACCCCAACGAACAATAAGGGATCAAATAAATATAATCCATTGGTGTTTTAATATAAGTAATAACATGCAAAGCCCCGAAAGTAACCCCACTCACCAAAACATAAATAAAATTATTCCTAAAAACATCACGGAATCCCTTTCTAAATATTAATTCCTCAGTAAAAGGTGCATATAAAGTAACCGAAAATATCATATATAAAGGAGCAATCTCAATTAAAGACCTAATACTTTCCTCATTGCCAGCAATCCCATTTTTAGTAAACATCACGATTATAAAATTACTTATAATCATAATCAAAAAACCAATTAAATAATACTTAAAAGCAAATTCAAAATTATTAAAAAAATCTCTAAAAAAAATCTTAAAATCTTTAACTAAAGTTTTCCTATATACCAAAAATAGAATAACCAAAAAACCAATTTCTGACCCAAAACCAAGTAAATACTTTCCCTTATTTGATAAAACACCAACATCAATATCAAAAATGCCTACCACAATATCAGTAAACGTAAAAAGTAACAAAAATAAAATTATAGTTTTAAAAATAGTAAATATATTCTTCTTCATTCTTTCACCTTCATTAATCATTGTACCAAATTTCTAACGAAAAGTCATTAATTTTAAAATACATTATTGCAAAATAAAAAGCATTAGATTAGTTTATTATAACATGGAAAACCAATAAAATATATATTTTTCACGATAATTTAATTTTTTCTTTTTAGGGGTTGTATTTTTTAAATAGTACTGCTATAATACATTACTAGATGTAGGAGGTGTAATTATGTATGGGAAAATACAATATGGTTATAAATATATAGAATGCCTAGATATATATACCATTAGAAGATTAGATGGGGTTTCACTAGATTCTCACATACCAATTAATTTAATTAAAGCAATTATGTCAGAAGAAGTAGGTCGAAAAGGGAAACTAACCTTTACCAGTAATATACATAATAACATATGCTTTGATTTTGACAAGAAAAATGCTATAATTGACTTCAATGGAAGAAAATTCAGTGAAAAACAAGTTACAGACATAATTAACATGATCAACAACAAAAAAAACACAAAAAAAGAACCAAAAAGATTAAAAAAAATATTATCAATATTAAAAAAATAGTTAAAAGAAAGTACTTAGAAATAAATATTTTCTTTTAATTTTGCTACGGTGTTTTAATTTCCTAAAACATATTAGCAAACAAAAAAAACACTATAAAAAGTGTTTAATTAAAAATATTGAATTATCGGAACAATAACTGAAATAAGAATAATAAGTAACATAATATAACCAACTATTTTCATTACTAGGTTACTTGTTTTTTTCTTTTTCTTTTTTTTCTTATTTTTATTTTCTTTTTCATTCATAATCTTTGCCATATCGCACCTCATAACTAATTATACAAAATTATATTCATAATTTCAAGTATTAAATAATATTATTTATTGGGTGAGAATATGAAGCAAAAATTAATTAATTTAAAAAACAGCATTATACCTAGAAATGTTACTACTTATTTAATATTAGGATTAATCATTCTTGGTGTCATTGCAGGCTCTATTTTTTTTATTTCAATTAGTAAAACGGATAAATTAGAAGCCACCAATGAGATAATGAATTTCTATCAAAATATCAAAAATATCAACTATGGACAAACACTAAAAAATAGTTTTAACACAAGTATTTTTTATCTATGTGGAATATCAATCCTATCCTTAACAATCATAGGCCTTCCATTCCTTATTTTTCTTATCTTCTTTAAAGGCTTTATTCTAGGCTTTTGCATTTCAACCATCATCAATACTTATCATTATAAAGGTATTCTATATAGTTTTCTATATCTCTTTCCTCATGAGTTAATTAAGCTTTTTAGTATTATTTTAACAAGCATATATGGTATCATCCTAAGTATTAAATTACTTAAACTAATATTTACCAAAAAAAACATTAATTACAAATTATCTTTAAAAAGATATAGCATCATAATGATAATTTCTATGTTTTTAAATGGTCTAGCTATCTTATATGAAACCTATATATATCCAATTGTCCTCAAAATCATAATTTAATTTAATTTATACAAATATATACTAAGAAAAAAATAAGAAGAAGAAAATTTTTATAATAGTAGCAGGAGTTATATTATTATTAGTTATCCTATTTCTATTATGTTTTTTTTAACTAAAAATAATATTGTACTAGTTAAATAAAATAAAACAGTAAATAAACAAGGAGTGGGACTTGCTTTACCATAAAATTCAACTAAGGAAGAATATAAGTTTGTAACCTAGGAAACAGAAGTTTTAATTGATGATAAATTATTAAATTGTGATAAGAAAGAAAAACATAGTATTAAAGTACAAAAAGATTTGTTGATTATCATTTAAAATATATAGTTAGGTTAAAAAATGAAAAGGATATTAATAATTATTTAGAACGTGATTTTGATAATTATATTATATAGTTAAGCCTATAAATAAAAAAATATTGATGACATATTAAAAATATTTAAAATAGTATAAATAATACCCTTTTGTCAACAGTCTTAAACGTTCATTTATGGATGTTTTTAATACATTTAAAATTCTCTTATGAAACTGGAATTTACTTTTTTATTTCACAAATTTAAAATATTATAAAATAGCATAATTTAATTATTTATTTCTTTATCATTATGTGGTATACTTTTTATAGGCGGGATGGTAATGGTATGAGCAAAGAAATATTATATTCATTATATGAATACTTGGGAATATCACAATTAGTATTAATTTATCTAAGCAACAACACAGAAGAAAAAACAGGCAACATCATAAAAAATGTTATTGCCACTAGATTATCAAAATATCATGTATTTCAAGAAACCAACCTATTATTTGAAGAAATAGAAAACATCAGTGCAAGAATAGAAGAACAAAAATTTATTTTTAAACCTAATACAACCACTACAGACCTATTCTCATTCTTTTTTAATTACATTACTTCAAACAACACCAATCATGCCTTATTAGATGAATTAATCATAGCCAGATTCTTCCCTGTATTTATCACAAAAGAAATAAACAACATCGATAAAAGAATAACATCAAACAAAGACAAAAACAGTAAAAAGACCTTATTCGCAGCCAAAGCCATTTTAAATAACTATGCTAATTTTGAATATGAAGACATATATCATTTTATATATGAAAAAAATCCTAATTATCATAGAAAAATGAAATACATAGATAATTTTGTTAGAAGAGAAACACAATTAATGTTTTCCCAAATAGAAAAATTATTTTATTTACTCGATACCGATTATATCAATTATGAAAATGAAAGTATATATAAACATTTAAATATCAAAGAGGGTAAGGTTTTAAAATTTAGAAAAAAATAGTAGTAGGTGTAGTATGGAAATATTAGTATATGACAGAGCTAATAACAAAGTAATCAAAGAAGAAATAAGAAAAAGCTTAAATTTTTTATATAATACTAGTTTAGGAAGAATTATTCTAAAAATAATAACAAATCCCACTATTAGTAAATTCAATGGATTACTAATTAGAAGCAGATTATCTAAATTCAAAATAAAAAAATTTATTATTAAAAATAACATTAACATGAAAGACTATGAAAACGTAAAATATAAATCATTCGATGAATTTTTCACTAGAAAAATAAAAAAAGACAAAAGAAAAATATGCTTAGATGAAAACGCCTTAATATCACCATGCGATTCCAAATTAATGGTCTACGATATCAATAAACTAACTTGCATCAACGTAAAAAATAGCCTTTACACCATTAATGAATTAGTACGTGATAAAAATATTGCTCACCAATATTACAATGGTAAATGCCTAGTATTTAGACTAAACGTAGAAGATTACCACCACTACGGAGACATTGATGATGGTAAAGTTGTAAGCACTAAAGAAATAAAAGGCGTCTTACACACAATTAATCCTATTGCCTTCAAAAGATATAAAGTTTTTAGTGAAAATCATAGAGTAGTAAACATCGTTGAAACCAAGAACTTTGGCGACGTCATATATATCGAAGTTGGAGCTTTAAATATTGGCAAGATAAACAACAATCCTAATAAAATATGCCATAGAGGAAAAGAAAGAGGATATTTTTCTTTTGGAGCCTCCACTATTGTTTTAATATTTAAAGAAAACACCATCAGAATAGACAATGACATCTTAGAAAAATCAAAAGAAGGGATAGAAACTAAAATATTATATGGAGAAAAAATAGGAACAAAGTATTAAATATTAAGGGGTTATTGGAAAGGAAGAAAAATTAATGGAAAATACTGAGTTAGAATTATTGAATGAGTTAGCAAACCGTTTCCCCACTAAAGACGATGCAGTTACAGAAATAATTAATCTAAATGCTATTTTAGCCTTACCTAGAGGACCTGAGCATTTTATGAGTGATTTACATGGACAAGCAGATGCCTTTGTTCATATTCTAAACAATTCCGCAGGAGGTATAAAATTTAGAATTGGTCAAATATTTAAAAACACATTAAGCATCAAAGAACAAGATGAACTTGCCACTTTAATATATTATCCTAAACAAAAAATGAGCCTTGTTCTAGAAAATGTCAATGATAAGAAAAAATGGTATTACGACAACTTACTTAGAATAATTGAAATAACCAAAAAGTTTTCATCAAGATACACCAGAAGCAAAGTAAGAAAAGTATATGAAAATAATAACCTCAGTTACATTGTTGACGAACTACTCAATAACAAATTAGAAGCAGAAAACAAAGACAAATATTATGAAGCCATCATTAACACCATAATCGAACTAGGTTACAGTGAAAAACTAATTATTTTACTATCATCAATTATCAAAACTTTAGCAGTTGACAGCCTCCATATTGTTGGAGATGTTTACGATCGTGGCCCAGAACCCCATAAAATAATGGATAGCTTAGAAAAATACCATTCCGTAGACATTGAATGGGGAAATCATGATATTTTATGGATGGGAGCATCAATAGGAAGCAAAATATGTATCTCAGGCGTTATCACCAACAGTGTCCGCCACAACAACCTAGACATACTAGAAGATATCTATGGCATCAACATAAGACCACTTGCAAACTATGCCGAAAAAACATATGACGATGCCCTTATATGGCGACCAAGACATACAAAAGAAGAAGATTACTATAACAATTACCTAGTTAAACAGTCAGCTAAAATACATAAAGCAATATCCATTATCATGTATAAATTAGAAGGCGATTTTGCCTTAAAACATCCTGAATACAACATGTTACATAGAAGACTACTTGATAAAATAGATTACCAAAACAAAGAAATATTAATTGACAATACCAAATACTTCCTAGAAGACACTATTTTCCCAACAATAGACAAAAACAACCCATATAAACTAACCAAAGAAGAAGAAACTATCATCAATGACCTAGTAAAATCATTCCTCAACAGTGAAGCCTTACAAAGACACATGAAAATATTCATTGACAAAGGAAGTATGTACAAAATAGAAAACAACAACTTATTATATCATGCCTTAGTACCACTAAATGAAGATGGGACCTTAAAACAAGTAAACATAAACGGAAACGCATTATCAGGCAAAAGATTATTTGATTACATTAACTTACTTGTCAAAAAATTATATTACAACAAAGGATTTAACAAAGAAGAAGACCTAGACCTAATGTGGTATCTTTGGAGTGGACCAGATTCGCCATTCTTTGGAAAAGATAAAATGACTACAATGGAAAGAGTTTTAATAAAAGATAAAACAGCCCATAAAGAAAAAAGAAACTATTATTACAAATATCAAGACAATAAAACAGTTATGGAAAATATTATGAAAGATTTTGGCATTACCAACATAGAAAATGCCCACATCATAAATGGACATATTCCAGTTGAAAAAATTAACGGAGAAACTCCAATCAAAGCAGAAGGAAAAGTAATAGTAATTGATGGAGGTTTTTCTAAAGCATACCAAAAAACCACAGGCATTGCCGGTTATACCTTAGTATCAGGTTCTACTGGGATGAGAATAATAGCCCACGAACCATTTACCACCATAGAAAATGCCATTCTCAATAATGAAGACATTCATTCCTCAGTAGATTTACAAGAATCTAGCAAAGTTAGAATAACCATAAAAGACACTGATAAAGGTAATGAATTACAAAAACAAATTAAATTACTAGAAAAATTAATTTACTACTATGACAATGGAATTATCAACGAAAACAAAGAATACAAATACGTGAAAGTATATAGTAGAAAATAAAATTCAAACAAGAATAATTAAATAAAAGCTTAGAAAATTTAATCTAAGTTTTTATTTTACACTTTTGCTATGCTGTTCTAAGAATAAAAAAACTCCCTATTACTAATTTTATTTATGTAACCCAAGTAAATTTACGTCCTATAACAGTGTAGCAAATAGAAAAAAATAAAAAAAAACAAAAAATTAGCAATTAACTATTGACATTGCTAATATATAGTAATACAATGATTATAGCACTCATATATTATAAGTGCTAAGGGAAGTGATAAATTGCTTAATGATAGAAGACGAAATATCTTAAAAATCATTGTAGAAGATTACATTAAAACAGCAAGACCAGTTGGAAGTGGGTATGTAGCCAAGAAACTTAATTGTTCGAGTGCAACAGTACGTAATGAGATGATGTACTTAGAAGAAGTTGGTTTATTAGAAAAAACTCACATTTCATCAGGCCGTGTACCAAGCGAAAAAGGATATAGGTACTATGTTGATGAGTTAATGACGCCGAAAGATATGACTGGAGAAGATATGCTAAAGTTGCAAACCATATTTAAAAATAATACTTTAGTCTTAAGCGATGTCATCAAAAAAAGTATCGAAATAGTAACAGAAATTACCAATTATACCTCAGTAGTACTTGGTAATACCTCAAGTATTAACAGACTAAAAAAAGTTGAAGTAATACCACTTGGAGATAACAAAATAATCACAATGATAATAACTGATAAAGGGCATGTAGAACACAAAATGATGATTATACCTTCTAACATTTCATCCTTAGAAGTTAAGCAAACAGTAGATTTAATTAATAAACTACTAATTGGCACTCCAATAGATGAAATAAGTTCAAAACTAGAATTTGAAGTAAAACCAATAATTCCTCGTTTTGTTAAAGAACATGAAGTATTATATGATGCATTTTACAATGCCTTTAATGAATTTTCAACAAGAAGTAGTGATGTTCAATTTATAGGAAAAAACAATTTTTTAAAGCAACCAGAATTTAATAACATTGAAAAAGTCAAAGAAATCTTAAATAATTTTGAAGATATTGATAAAGTTAGTAAGATGGAAGAAGAAGATAATGGAATTAATATTTATATTGGTAACGAAAGTGAATTATCTCCAGATGTTGCAGTAATAAAAACAAAATATAATTACAATGGAGAAGAAGGCACCATTGCCATAATAGGCCCAAAAAGAATGGAATATGATAAAGTCGTAGGTATTCTAAACTACATTAGAGATAATATAGATATTAGTTAGGAGTTGAATTTATGAAAAATAAAAATAAGAATGAATTAAATGAGAAAGAAAAAATTAAACAAGAAGAAAAACTAATTGATGAAGCAAGTAATGAAAATGAAACATTGCTGTTAGGAAATAGAATTAAAGAATTAGAAGAAAAACTAGTAAGAAATCAAGCAGAACTTATCAATTACAAAAAGAGAATTGAAACTGAAACTTCAAGAATGTTAAAATATTGCAATGAAGATATTATATTAGACATTATTTCAATCGTAGACAATTTTGATATAGCTTTAAAAAATAACACTAAAAATCCTGAATTAGAAAAATATTTAGAAGGTTTTACAATGATTTATGGTAATTTAAAAAACATCTTAGATAAATACGAAGTAAAAGAAATCGTAGCATTAAATAAAGAATTTGATGCTACATATCATCAAGCGGTTATGACCGAACATAAAGAAAATGTTAATCCTGGTATAGTAATAGAAATATTACAAAAAGGATATACATATAAAGATAAAGTAATAAGACATGCTATGGTAAAAGTTAGCTGTTAAAAAAGGAAGGAATGATATATATGAGTAAAATTATAGGAATTGATTTAGGTACAACGAATAGTTGTGTATCTGTATTTGAAGGAGGAGAAACCAAAGTTATCAGCAATGCTGAAGGAGAACGTACAACTCCATCAGTAGTAGCCTTTAAAAATGGTGAAATAATTGTCGGGGGAGCAGCCAAAAGACAAGTAGTAACTAACCCTGATACAATTAGTTCTATCAAAAGAAAGATGGGAACTAAAGAAAAAGTAAAAGCCAATGGCAAAGAATACACACCAGAAGAAATAAGTGCAATGATACTAGGTGATTTAAAGAAAACTGCTGAGAGTTACTTAGGAGAAAAAGTTACCAAAGCAGTAATTACCGTTCCTGCATACTTTAACGACGCTCAAAGACAAGCAACTAAAAATGCTGGTAAAATCGCGGGTCTTGAAGTAGAAAGAATTATCAACGAACCAACTGCCGCCGCACTTGCATACGGACTTGATAAACAAGAAAACATGCATACCATCTTAGTATATGACCTTGGTGGAGGAACATTTGATGTATCTATACTTGAGCTAGGAGATGGTGTATTTGAAGTAAAATCTACCGCTGGTAATAATAAACTAGGAGGAGACGACTTTGATGAAAGAATCGTTAACTACTTAGTTGAAACATTCAAAAAAGAAAATGGAGTAGACCTAACTAAAGATAAAATGGCCATGCAAAGACTTAAAGATGCTGCTGAAAAAGCAAAAAAAGACTTATCAGGAGTAACAACAACTCAAATAAGTTTACCATTTATTTCTCAAAGCACAGATGGCCCACTTCACTTAGAAGTAAGCCTATCAAGAGCTAAGTTTGAAGATTTAATTAGAGATTTAGTTGATTCAACACTAGAACCAGTAAGAAAAGCAATGAAAGATGCTAAATTAACAAAAAATGATATTAACAAAGTAATCTTAGTTGGTGGTTCAACTAGAATACCATGTGTCCAAGAATTGATTAAGAAAGAATTAGGAAAAGAACCTTCTAAAGAAGTTAATCCAGATGAAGTAGTTTCTATGGGCGCAGCTATCCAAGGTGGAGTATTAACAGGAGATGTTAATGATATTGTATTACTTGACGTAACACCATTATCACTTGGTATCGAAACCCTAGGAGGAGTAATGACTGTATTAATCGATAGAAATACAACCATTCCAACATCAAAGAGCCAAGTATTCTCAACAGCCGCAGATAACCAACCTGCTGTAGACATTCATGTATTACAAGGTGAACGTCCAATGGCCGCTGATAACAAAACTCTAGGAAGATTCCAACTTACAAATATTCCACCAGCACCACGTGGCATACCTCAAATTGAAGTAACATTTGATATAGATGCTAATGGTATCGTTAATGTAAAAGCAAAAGATTTAGGCACAAACAAAGAACAATCTATTACCATCACCGCCACAAACACACTAACAGATGAAGAAATTGATAAAATGATGAAAGAAGCCGAAGCTAACAAAGAAGCCGATGCTAAAAGAAAAGAAGAAGCCGATACTAAAAACGATGCAGAACAAGTAATCTTTGCCACTGAAAAAGCCATCAAAGACTTAGGCGACAAAGTAACAGAAGAAGAAAAGAAAGAAGCTGAAGATCTAATCAAAGATTTAAAAGAAGCAATCGAAAAAAGCAACATTGAAGATATTAAATCTAAGAAAGATAAATTACTTGAATGTGCTAACAAATTAGCCGTTAAAGTATATGAAGAAGCTGCTAAAAAAGCTGAAGCAGAGAAAAAAGAAACTGAAACTCCAAACGAAGAAGAAAAAAACAACAAAAAAGATGATACTACAATCGACGCTGATTACGAAGAAAAATAATAATACAAATATGTATATAGGAAGTTCTAACGCTAGGACTTCCTATAACTAGTATTATATTGAAAGGATATTATAAAATATGGGTATTTTGAAAAGAAGTGAAATAGATAGTAAGTACAAATGGGATTTAACCAAAATAGTCAAAGACAAAAAAGATTTTGATAAAAAGTATAAAGAAATAGCAAAATTAATCAATAAAGTCAGTAATTATAAAGACAAAATCACCAAAGACGAAAACACCTTATACAATTTCTTAAAAGATTACGAAGAATTGAATAATAAGTTTGCTAAATTATATGTATATGCCCACATGAACTGTGATACAGATACCTTAGATAGTGATAAACAAAGTTTAAAACTTAGAACAGAAAAACTAGGAGAAATCATGAGTGACAAATTATCATTCATAACACCAAATCTATTAAAATGTGATTATAATGACATCTTAAAACTAATAGAAAAAAACAAAAAATTAGAACCCTATCGTTTCGATTTAGAAAAAACCTTTGCTTATCAAAAATACACTCTAAGTGAAAAAGAAGAAAACGTTATTGCTAAATTAAATAATGCTCTAGGAGTTCCATATGATGTCCAATATAATTTAATGAATGCCGATATTATGTTAGGCAATATCAAAGATGAAAATGGAAATGAAATACCACTTACTAGCAGTAATTACAACAAATACATGAAAAGTAAGAACCGTAACATTAGAGAAAATGCATTTAACATTATGTATGAATTCTATAAAAATCATAAAAATACATTTTCAGCAACCTATAAAGGAAAAATAAAAGAAGACATCGCATTAAGTGAAATAAGAGGATATAGTTCACCTCTTGAGGCTAGTTTGTATAAAGATAGAGTAGATATTAAAACTTACCAAAATCTAATTGACAAAGTCCATGATAACTTAGATAAAATGTATGACTATTTAGAACTAAAAAGAAAATTTTTAAACCTAGAAGAAATGCATATGTATGATATCTATACTCCAATTACCACTTTAGATGAAGAGAATATAAGTTATGAAGAAGGCAAAAAACTAGTACTTGAAGCATTAAAACCATTAGGACCTGATTATTCTAGTCTCCTAAATAAAGCATTCAATGAAAGCTGGATTGATGTCTATCCTAATAAAGGCAAAAAAAGTGGAGCCTATAGCTGGGGTACCTATGGAACAAACCCTTATCTATTACTTAACTATGATAACACAATTAATTCTGTTTCTACACTTGCTCATGAACTAGGCCACTCCTTACATAGTTATTATTCAACCCATAATCAAAGTTACACATACTATGATTATCCCATTATTTTAGCCGAAATTGCATCCACAGTAAATGAAATGATATTAAACAATTATCTATATGAACATGCTAAAACAAATGAAGAAAAAGTTACATATCTAAGTGAATTCTTAGAGGATGTAAGAACCACTATATATAGACAAACAATGTTTGCCGAATTTGAAATGATTATGCATGAAAAAGAACAAAAAGGTATCCCCCTTACTTGCAACGAATTCACCAACACCTATTATGAACTAAATAAATTATACTATGGTGATAAAATAGTAAGTGATGACCTAATCAAATACGAATGGGAAAGGATACCACATTTTTACAGTTCATTTTATGTATATAAATATGCAACAGGTTTATCTATTGCCATTAAAATAGCATATGATATAATTAACAAAAAAGATAATATGTTAAAAAAATATATAAATTTCCTTAAAAGTGGATGTAGCAAATATCCATTAGAATTATTAAAAGATCTTGGTATTGATTTAGAAAGTGGAAAAGTTATTGATGAAGCCTTAGAATTATTTGCCAAGAAAAAAGAAGAATTAGAAAAAATATTAAGTAATAAGTAGGTTATATTATGAATAAAAAAGATTATTATGAGATTTTAGGAGTTTCTAAAAATGCAACTGATGATGAAATAAAAAGTGCTTTCCGTAAATTAGCAAAAAAATATCACCCTGATGTTTGCAAAGAACCTGATGCCGAAGCAAAATTTAAAGAAGTACAAGAAGCATATGCCATTTTAAGCGATAAAGAAAAAAGAAGCAAATATGATCAGTTCGGACATTCTGCATTCACAAATGCCAGTGGAGGTTTTTCAGGTTTTGAAGGTTTTGACTTTGGTGGCATGAATGATATATTTGATGATATATTGTCAGGTTTTGGCTTTTCCTCTAGTAGAAGAAGTAGTAGTACTTCAAGAACTAGAGATGGCAATGATATCTTATACCGCATGAGCATTGATTTCATGGAGGCTGTAAATGGTACCACCAGAGATATTCACTTAGATGTTACTGAAGAATGTAGTGAGTGTAATGGTAAAGGTGGCTTTGATTTTCATACATGTGATAAATGCCATGGATCAGGAACCATCGCTACTGAACAAAGAACATTGTTTGGAAGTTTCCTAACTAAAATAACTTGTCCAGAGTGTAAAGGAAAAGGTAAAACTTATGAAAGAAAATGCAGTACTTGTAAAGGAACAGGAACAATAAAGAAGAACAAAACAATTACAGTAACCATTCCTGCTGGCGTAGACGATGGTAACAGATTAAGACTTGCAGGAAAAGGCGAAGCTGGTATTAATGGAGGAAGACAAGGAGACCTATATATTGAGTTTACCGTCAAAAAGCATGAATTTTATCAAAGAAAAGATGATGACATTTATGTAACAATACCATTAACAATAAAAGAAGCAGTATTAGGATGCAAAAAAGAAGTTCCTACAGTATATGGACTTGTTAATTTAACCATTCCTGATGGTTCACAAAATGGAGATAAGTTAAGATTAAAAGGCAAAGGTATACAAAATGTTTCTAATAAAAGATATGGCGATATGTATGTTATCTTAAACGTCATCATTCCAGAAAAAATATCAAGAGAACAAAAAAGAATATTTGAAAGTTTAGATAATAATGAGTTAGAAAAACATGATGCCTTTAAAAAATATAAAAATTATCTCAAATAAGAAGAATACTTATAATTGTATTTTTCTTTTTTCATTTACTACGCTGTTATAGTTCTAAAAAAAACAAAATAACTAAAATTGCAAAATAATAAAAAATATGTATAATAAATTTCTTTTTATAGCAATATTACTATGAAAGGAGATTTTTTATGTCGCACCACAAAGTAGAAATTGCGAACGTGAATACTGCGAATATTAAAGTTTTAAGTAATGAAGAAATGATTAACTTATTTAAAAAAATGAAAGAAGGCGACCTATTTGCTAAAGAAGAACTCATAAACGGTAATTTAAAATTAGTACTTAGCATATTAAAATCTTTCTCCAGCAGAAACGAAAATATGGATGATTTATTTCAAGTTGGCGTTATTGGCCTAATAAAAGCTATCGATAATTTTGATTTATCTTTTGGCTTAAAACTTAGTACCTATGCAGTCCCTATGATAAGTGGAGAAATAAAAAGATATCTAAGAGATAATAATGCACTTAGAATCTCCAGGAGTATAAAAGACATTGCATATAAAACATTAAAATTAAGAGAAGAAATGCAAGATAAAAATGGAATTTATCCAACTAATAAAGAAATTGCCAATATTCTTAATGTAAGTGAATATGATATTGTTAATGCGCTTGATTCCTTATCTAGTCCAATTAGTATGTATGAACCTATTTATAACGATGGAGGAGACACCATCTATTTATATGATCAAATATCTAACCAAAAAGATGAATATGAGTTAGAAACAAAAATTGCTTTAAGTAAAGCCTTAGAAAAATTAAAAAAAAGAGAAAGAAAAATATTAAACGAAAGATTTATAATTGGTAAAACCCAAATGGAAATTGCTAATGAACTAGGTATTAGTCAAGCTCAAATATCAAGAATCGAAAAAAATGCTATTACTAATATTAAAAAACTAATTAAATAAAAATAATTACATATATTTAATTGGGTGGTACTATGCGTCTATCTGATTTACAAAGCAAAGAGATTATCGATATTGTTGATGGCAAAAAAGTAGGTAAAATTATTGATATTGTTATCGATCCATCTACTGGGAAAATTAATAGTATGGTTATTGAAAGAGGCTTTAATAGAAAAATCTTAAGTAGCAAAGAAGAATATGAGATTAAATGGATGCAAATACTTAAAATTGGTGAAGATATTATTTTAGTTGATACTAAGAATAAAAACTAGTATCTTTTTTATACCAAACATTTCAAACAAATGTATGAAACAATACTTGACATTAGTATAATATTATATTATAATTAACTTGAGTTAGAAAGTTGTGATGATATGTTAAATAAGAGAGGATTTACTTTAATAGAATTACTTGGAGTATTAGTAATATTAGGACTAGTTTTAGTTTTTACAATGCCAGACGTTATTAATAAAATTAATCTAGGTAATAAAAATACATATGAAATGTTAAAAGAAAATATGAAAACTGGCGCCGAAAGTTACGTAAATGAATGTAGCACTTCATCTAGTTTATATAATGTTTATCTAATAGATAAAGATAGCAATATTAATGATATAAGCAATAAATATAATATAAGTAATGAATTAATATGTAGTAGTATTGGAATAAATGAATGTGATAGTAATTATTTAATTAAAAAAGATACTGTTATATTAATACCTTATACCTGTAATGCTATTTATGATAAAACCACCTTAAGTGCCATAGAACTCGTTTACAATGGCTTCTTAAAAGGTAACAAAGACAAAAGAGTAATAAGAAGCATGGATAATAAAGATGTAAGCACATGCTTAAAAGTAGAAATAAATTATGATAAAGAAAGTTATAAGTATAGTTATATAATTAATGATAAGGAATGTGAGTAGTATGGTATTTGTAGGAAATAATTGGGATAAAGTATTAGATAGTGAATATAAAAAAGAATATTTTATTAATTTAGTTAAATTTGTAAACAAGATATATCAAGAAGAAACTGTATTTCCACCTAAAAATCATATCTTGTCCGCTCTTACCATTACTGATTATAATGATGTCAAAGTAGTTATTCTAGGACAAGACCCATATCATGGAATAGGGGAAGCAAACGGACTATCATTTTCAGTAAATGATGGTGTAAGAATACCTCCCTCATTACAAAACATTTATAAAGAGTTATATAATGATTTAGACTGTGAAATAGCTAAAACAGGAAATTTAGAACCATGGGCAAAGCAAGGAGTATTACTATTAAATGCTGTTTTAACTGTTTCAAAAGATAAACCAGCCTCACATAAAAACATGGGCTGGGAACTATTTACTGATGCCATTATTAAGAAAGTAAACGAAAAAGAAACACCAGTTGTCTTCCTTTTGTGGGGCTCTTTTGCCCGAAGTAAAAAAAATTTAATTACTAATCCTAAACATTTAGTAATCGAATCGACACATCCATCACCATTCTCGGCCTCCAACGGTTTTTTTGGGAGCAAACCATTTTCAAAGACAAACAATTTCTTAAAAGCAAATGGTATCAAAGAAATAGACTGGAGCATAAAAAAATGATTTCATAATTTGAAATCATTATAATCATCATCACTCATATTTTTTTTGTCATAGAATAATTTTTCTTCATATTTACAAATAAGTGCCACAATATTATTAGGAAAAGTTCTTACTAATTTATTATATTTAGTAATATTTTTATCATAATATTTTTTTAAAGTATCCAATTTGTCGTCTATTTCCCTTAATGAAACGGATATTTTTTTTATTTCCTCACTTTTTTCTAGTTCCTTATATTCAGTCTTTAAACTAGTAAACTCATTCGTAGCTAAAACCAATTGTCTATCCAATTCAAAATTACTTATTTTTCTTGATCTTAGTTTAATAATATCCTCAAATATTTCTTTCTCAATTTTAACATTTCCTTTTATAATAGCCATAGCCTTATTTAAAGCATCATACTTATTCCTTAAAAGAGTATCAATATTAGACTCTGCTTCATTTATTCTAATAATTGATTCCTGAAATTTATTATAAATAACCATGTAAAAAGCAACAAGACCACAGAAAATAAGTACAGTAATTAATAAATATATAAAAAGTAAGTCCATATTCTCACATCCTAAAAACATTATAGCAAAATAAAACTATTTTTTCAACTAAAACTCTTTAATAAATTTAATTGGTTCTTCAAATGTAACAAAATCCAAGTAAATCATTAAAATTAAATACCATTCCCCGTTAGTAGGATTACTTAAGATAATATGATCCCTTCCTGCTTGCTCAATTACTCCCGTAAAAAGTTTATCCTTATAATCTTCACTACCAGGAATTGTTACATATACTTTAGCCATTTTCCCCTTATTTAGCCTAAGAATGTTTTCAATATATGACATCTCTTCATCCTTAGTAAAAACATTTTGAGCCTCATAACTAGGTACACTTTGTTGATTTGGAATAGTATTATTATTTAAACCAGTACCAGGGAAATTAGGATTACTACCATAATAACCATTGTTCATAAAATCATTCCTTTCTTTAAAAATTATATGAATAAGTTAAGGAAAATATGAAAATACTAGATTTTTTCTTTATAAAACAAAAAAAATGTAGTATAATGTTTCTAAGGTTGAAGGTGATTATATGAATATAAGAGTAGGAGTTTCTAATAGACACGTTCATTTACTTGAAAGTGATTATGAAATATTATTTGGGAAAAACAGTCGTTTAACAAAAAGAAACGATTTATCACAAGATGATGAGTTCGCATCAAATGATGTTGTAACTATAAAAACAGAAGCAGGGGTCCTAAATAATGTAAGAGTTTTAGGTCCATTTCGTAATTATACACAAGTAGAAGTATCTAAAACAGACACCTATACATTAAAAATTAATCCTGCATATGCTTCATCAGGTCATTTTGAAGATGCCAGTGTCGTTACTATTATAGGACCAAAAGGCAAAATTACCAAAAAATGTTGTATCTTAGCAGTTAGACATATTCATGTTAACAATATTGATGATACATATCATGATAACCAAAAAGTAAGTGTTATTATTGATACCATAAAAGGTGGTATAATGGATAATGTATATATCAAAAAAGGCAAAGGTTATCACTTTGAACTTCATCTAGATACCGATGATGCCAATGCCTTCGATTTAAAAAACGGAGATTATGTAAGAATTATAGATGAGGAAGTGTAAAAATGACATATTTAGATTATTCGGCAACCACGCCAATTAGAAAAGAAGTATTAGATATATATAACAAAGTATCCCTAGAATATCCTGGGAACTCTAATTCTTTGCATTCCTTAGGCGTAAAAAGTAAAGAATTAGAAGATAAATGCACCAAAATAATCAGTAATTTACTCAAAGTAAAACAAAATGAGATCATATATACCTCTGGTGCCAGTGAATCAAACAATACTGCAATTAAAGGAATATGTTTCAAATACCAAAATCGTGGTAAACACATCATAACCACATATTTAGAACATTCTTCTATCATAGCCCCCTTAAATTATTTAAGTGATTTAGGCTTTGAAGTAGATTTTGTTAACATCAAAGAAAATGGTTTAGTAGATGTGGAACACCTAAAAAGCCTACTTAGAGACGATACAATTTTAGTTAGCATATGTGCCGTTGACAGTGAAATAGGACTCGTAGAACCAATAAATGAAATTGCAAATATTTTAAAAGAATATCCTAAATGCTTTTTCCATGTAGATTGTACCCAAGCCTTAGGCAAAATAGATATTGATTTTACCAACATTGATTTAGCTAGCATGTCAGCCCATAAAATATTTGGACCAAAAGGAATTGGCTTACTTATCAAAAAAGAAAATATTGTAATTGAACCACTTATTCACGGAGGGAAAAGTACAACACCATATAGAAGTGGCACACCACCATTACCTTTAATCGCAGGACTTACCAAAGCCCTAGAACTAAGCATTCCAAATGTAGATAAAAACTATGACTATATAAAAAAGTTAAGTGATAAAGTAAAAGAAAAACTTAGTACATACAAAATCGTTCATATAAATAGTACTAGTAATTCTATTCCCCATACCATTAATTTTAGTTTAAAAAACATCAAACCAGAAACATTCATCCATGCCTTAGAAGAAAAAGAAGTATACATATCAACCAAAAGTGCTTGTTCCAAGAGTGATTCGATATCTAAAAGTGTATTAGCTTTAACCAACGATTATGAATTATCAAATACAACCCTAAGAATTAGCATATCTTGCATGACAACAGAAAGCGAAATTGATTATTTCCTATCTGCATTTGATGAATGCATAAATAAACTAAATTTATAAGCGAGGTAATTTATGAAAATAATTAAATTTAATGCAGTATGGTGTCCTGGTTGCTTAGTAATGAAATCAAGATGGAAAAAAGTATGTAACGAAATACCTGATCTTGATATTACTAATTATGACTATGACATAGATACAGATATGGTAAAAAAATATAATATAGGTAAAATCTTACCCGTAACTATATTTTTAAACAAAGAAGAAGAAGTAGAAAGATTAATTGGAGAAATATCTTATAATAAATTAATTGAAACAATTAATAAATATAGAGGCTTTTAAAATGAAAAATAAGTATATAAAATATTTAGTTGTTTTAGTCTTGTCATTATTTACCTTTATACCTAGTACTAAAGCATTAGAAGAAAATATAGTAAACATCCATTTATTTTATTCTAAAGTATGCCCTCACTGTGCAAAAGAAATAAAAATAATTAATGAATTAGAAAAGAAATATGATAACTTAAAAGTGTATAAACACGAAACTTCTACTCAAGAAGCATACGAATTACTTAAAAAAGTAGAAGATTACTTTGACATCAAAGTAAAAACAGTACCATTTACCGTTATTGGAGAAAAGTATTATTCAGGTTACAGTGAAGAAAGCACCAAAAAAGAATTTGTAGAAATAATCGAAGTATATTCCAAAACTGGGTATAAAGACATAGTAGGAGAGTATATGGGTAATATAGAATTGCCCAAAGAAGAAGTAAATAACAATACTAAAGACAATATTGACGATTTAATAAAAGAAGAAAAAAACAATAAAATAGTAAATATTCCCTTAATTGGAAAAGTAAATTTAAAAAATCTAGCAATACCTTTAGTAACCGTAATAATTGGTTTATTAGATGGATTTAATCCATGTGCTATGTGGGTTTTGCTATTCCTAATCAGTATGCTTCTTGGAATGAAAAATAAAAAAAGAATGTGGTCATTAGGACTAGCATTTATAATAACATCAGCATTAATATATTTTCTATTCATGGTAGCATGGCTAAACATCACAAGCATTATTACCAAAGTAACATTATTTAGAACCGTTATAGCTATCATTGCCTTAATTGGAGGAAGTGTTAATTTTTATAGTTATCTAAAAACTAGAAAAGATTCAGGTTGCAATGTCATAGATGATAAAAAAAGAACAAAAATATTTGATAAAATAAAAAAATTCACTCATGAAAAAAGTTTTATTTTAGCACTTCTTGGTATTATCTCTTTATCGATAACAGTTAACCTAGTAGAACTAGCTTGTTCAGCCGGATTACCTGTCATGTATATAGAAATACTTAATATGAATAATCTAACCAATTTAGAATACTATTTATACATTATCTTATATGTAATCTTCTTTATGTTAGATGACATTATTGTCTTTAGCATAGCAATGATATCATTAGAATTAACAGGTTTTTCTACAAAATATGGTAAACTATCTAAATTAATCGGGGGTATTTTATTAATAACAATAGGCATCTTAATGCTTATCAAACCAGAATGGTTAATGTTTAATTTTAATTAGGAAGTGTAGTATGAAAAAGTTTTATCTATTTTTATTCAACTATGGAGTTTTACTATTATTAGAATTTATATATGGCATCTTAACATTTGATAACTTCTCACGTAGCACAATTATTAATATTATTCTCTTTATGATACCTATTTCTTTAATAATAACAATAATAACCAGTTTATTTAACGAAAAAGTAAATAAAATCATTACCTACGTTATATATGGAATACTAGGTATTTGGTATAATATTTATTTTGTCTTTGAAAAAATATTTGATTCCTTTTTCTCATTATCAGTATTCAAACTAAGTGATCAAGGTCTAAAATTCGCTGGTAATGGAATAAGTGGTATATTTAAAAACATCTATGGAGTATTACTACTATTTCTTCCTTTAATACTAGTAATAATACTAAAAAATAAACTAAGTTTTAAAAAAATGAAATTAAAAGAAATACCATTTTACCTCGTCGCCATAATATTATTCTTCTTTGCATTTGTCTTCAATATAGAAAAACAAAAAGGAGTTGCCTACAGTGCATATGACTTATATCATAACATCAATGATAATGCTCTAAACATTGAGAAACTTGGCCTAATCAATGCCACATTCATAGATATAGACAGATCCATAAGAGGCTTTGAAGAGAAAATAATTATAGATAATAAAAGTGATAATAAAGAAAACAAAGATAATAAAGATGAAATATTTGTTTACGAATATAACAAGTTAGATATTGACTTTGCCAGTATCTTAAATAGAGTAAGTGGCGATAATAAAACAATTACCAGTTATATTATGAATGACACACCAACCAAACAAAATAAATATACAGGAATATTTAAAGACAAAAACCTAATATATATAACCGCGGAAAGCTTTAGTGAAATCGCCGTTTCAAAAGAACTTACCCCAACATTATATAAACTAGTTAATGACGGATTCCAGTTCACTAACTATTATTCCTCTAATAACTTAAGCACCATAGGCGGAGAGTTTCAATCCCTAACTGGACTCTATGCCAATAACACAATACTTAGAACATGGCGCAATGGAAACAATTATTTCCCTTATGGACTCGCCACGATGTTTAAAAATGAAGGATATCAAACATATGCTTACCATGATCATTCATATACCTTCCAAGATAGAAACAAATATATAAAATCAATGGGCTTTGATAACTTTAAAGCTTGTTACAATGGCCTAGAGAAACTCATTAATTGTAAGCAGTGGCCAGAAAGTGATGTTGAAATGATTGAACAAACCGCCAGTGATTACCTTGACAATGACAAATTCATGGCATATTACATGACAGTATCTGGACATTTTGAATATAACTGGGGTAACAAAATGAGCAAAAAACATTATGAAGAAGTAAAAGATTTACCTTACAGTGAACCAGTAAAAGCCTACCTAGCCACCCAAATAGAATTAGACAAAGCACTAGAACTATTAATTAACAAACTAGAAGAAAAAGGCAAATTAGATGATACAGTTATAGTCTTACTTTGTGATCATTATCCATATGGATTAAAAATAGAAGAAATTAACGAAGTATCCAACTATCAAAGAGATACCGTAGTAGAAGTAAATAGCAATAACCTAATAATATGGAATAACAAAATAAAAAAGACAACAGTTGATAAAGTAGCCATGTCTATTGATGTAATACCTACCGTATATAACTTATTTGGATTAAAATACGATTCCAGATTATTCATGGGCAAAGATATTTTTAGTGATAGTGAAGGAATAGCATTCTTTAAAAACAGAAGTTGGGTGACAGAAAAAGGAACTTATTTAACAAGTGGCAACAAAATGATAAACAACAGTGAAGAAGTAAGCGAAGATTACATCAAAAATATTAGTAATATCGTAGCCAATAGAATGAACATGAGCAGACTAATAGTCAAAACTAATTATTATAATGTATTAAAATAAATAACATTAAAATCATATACTATTGCTATGCTGTTATAATTCTAAAAATTATCTTATGAACGAAATACCTAAAAAAACTAGGTATTTTTCTTAATATAATTTAACTTCTCAAAAAACTATCAATAATTAATAAACATTCCATATAATTAGTACTTAAAGGAAAATGATTTGCATTTTTAATAGTAATCAAAGCCGAATCCTTAATGTACTTATTCATAATCATACCATCACTTATTGGAGTCTCCGTATCATATTCCCCCCATAACAAAATCGTAGGACATTTTATTAAACTAAGTTTATCTATATAATTATCATTAACCACCTTTACCAAAGTATTTCTTAAAACAACATTACTATTATTATAATCCCTAGAACCGTATTTTTTCCTCAAATCATCAAGCAAATAATTAGCCCTTTTCTCATTATAAAATTTCTTTATTAAGTTTTTTAATAATTTAAACTTATACACCTTATACTTCTTATAAATGCTTTTCTTTTTATTTATCCCCGCTGAATCAATTAAAATTATCTTATTGGGATTATATTTCCTATTAGTAACAAGATCAATAATCACTTTACCACCAAAAGAATGACCAAGTAAAGTAGGGGAATCTATTTTAAAATGCTTAATAAATTCTAAAACTATCTCACTATAATCAGTAGTGTTAAAAGATTCTCTTAATTCACTCTTACCAAATCCAGGTAAATCAATAGCATAGATAGAGTAGTTATCCTTCAAATCGTTAATAAGATTATTAAAATAATTCAAATTAAGCCCCCAACCATGTAAAAGAACCAAATTCTTACCATGACCAACATGTGTATAATTAATATTAATACCTAAAATATTCACTTGCATAAATTCACCTAATAAATTCTATGTTAAAAGTTTAAAAAAATGTTTGACAAATAATTGCTTTTAATATACAATATTAATATGGCAGATGGAGTAGTACTCAAGAGGCTGAAGAGGCGCCCCTGCTAAGGGTGTAGACTGGGAAACTGGTGCGAGAGTTCAAATCTCTCCTACTCCGCCATTTATATTTGTAAGTAGTAATCCGATAAGGATTTTTATTTTCTCTAAGAAAGGGTGGGTTATATATGAATGAATTTAGTCCTAGTAAGTTTTTAAATGGTGAAATAAATATAGATAATTGTAATCATGAAGTAGTTTTCAAAAGTAGTAACGATGAAGGAGGAACAGGACCTTATTTCTATTACTGTCCAATCTGTTCCTCTAACATAATTCAAAGTGTCAGCAGTGGTTTTGAAAATAATCGATGCGTTTACATAACTGATGCTACTAGAACTAAAGATATTCATTATATCAAAGGTTTCATAACATCACTTGCTTATTGCAATAAAGATAAAGAATATTTTAATTTAAATAGATATTTTATAAAACACAAAGAAGAAATAAAAAATGAATTAGATAAAATAAATAATAGCACCAATAATAAAAAACTTATTAAAAAATAAGAGGTTAATATGAGTATTACAAGTGTAAAAAAACATTTAAGCAAATATAACAAAGATAAAGATATAATCATACTAAATGAAAGCAGTGCAACCGTTTTAGAGGCAGCTCATGCATTAAATACCTTACCTGAAAGAATAGCCAAAACCATTTCCTTAAAAAATGGTGATGATAAAATAATACTTATCCTTATGGCGGGTAACATGAAACTAGATAATGCAAAATTTAAAAACACATTTGGCTTTAAACCTAGAATGCTAAACAAAGAAGAAGCCTTAATTCATACAGGACATCCCGTTGGAGGAATATGTCCATTTGGTTTGAAAGAAGAATCAGATATCTACCTAGACATATCTTTAAAAAAATATGATACTGTCTTTCCAGCATGTGGTAGTTGTAATTCGGCAATTGAACTCAGCATAAAAGAATTAGAAGAAATAATACCAACAAATAAATATGTTGATGTATGCAAGCCTATCGATTAGGCCTTTAAGCTGAAGTAGCTCAGTTGGTAGAGCAATCCTCTCGTAAGGGATAGGTCGTAGGTTCAAGTCCTATTTTCAGCACCAGTAAGCAATCTGACCAAACTTTTAAAGTATTGGATTTAATATAGAAAATATCAATTTCTACAAGAAGTTGGTATTTTTTTGTTAATTAAAGAAAGGACAGGTTTAAATGATTAATATTGTAAAGAAAGAGTTAGAAATCAATAATGAATTAAAGAAGAAAATAGAATTTATATGTGGTTTTTGTAACATTACTCCAACAATAATAAATGGTAATATAAGAAAAGTTAGTAAGATAAATTTAAACTACATTGAACCTCATAGAATTATTATTAAGAGTGTTACATTACAAGCATTTAATTATTCTAATGAAATATTTATCGAAAATTTATCTAATAAAATCAAATTATCAGATTTAGAAACCTTTATAAAAGGTTAAAATAAAATATATAGAATTGTACCAACTTCACTAAAAACTCACCCTATTAGGCTTAAAATGGGTATTTTAAATTTCGTTATATGTATAGATTGACACCAGACTTTTGTTATCCTAGTGAAATAATAACAAAGGACATATTAGAAAACACAATATTAACTAATAATGACATTAACAGCATCTTAGTAGAAAAAGTTAGTAATACCGAGACTTTAGCGGTCTTAGTTATTAAAATATTAAAAATACATGGGCAAATACTCAATAACCTGCAATTTAGATAATGAAAAATATTATTATGAAATAAAATATGATAAAAATTATGAACCCAGTGGGGGAGATGCTTGACTTACTGACCACATCGACATAGAAAAACTAGACAATGCTAATAAAGTCGTAGCCCGTTTAGAAGATTATTTTAAAGACCACGGAGGGTCCTGTATAACGAAAACAAAGTAGATTGTATTATCTTCTTTTTTTCTTTTTGTTTAATTAATCCAAAGAACTACAACAGCGTAGCAAAAACAACAAATAATAATAATATTTAATCATTAAAAGTGTCAAATAAATATAATAATTATTTTAAATCATAAAAAAGTATGCTATAATCAAATAAGAAAGTAGAGATGATTCAAATGCGCAGTATAACAGATATAGATTTAAGTAGTAAAAAAGTAATATTAAGATGTGATTACAATGTACCAATCAAAGACGGAATTATAGAAGATGATACCAGAATAAAAATGAGCTTAGATACAATTAATTACTTGCTTAAAAATAATTGCAAAATAATTATCTTATCTCATTTAGGCAAAATAAAAGAAGAAAGTGATAAAATAAAAAATTCCTTATACCCTGTTAGCATTAGACTAGGTGAATTACTCCACAAAAACATTTTATTTTCCAAAGATACTAGAAGTGATGAACTAACAAAAATGGCTTCTAACCTAAAAGAAAAAGAAATATTATTAGTTGAAAACACTAGATATGAAGACCTAGATTCAAAAAAAGAAAGTTCCTGTGATATGGATCTTGCTTCCTACTGGGCATCCTTAGGCGAAGTATTCATAAACGATGCCTATGGGACATTACATAGAGAACATGCCTCTAATGTTGGTATTGCCAAAATACTTCCTAGTGCAGTAGGATTTCTAGTTTTAAATGAACTAAATAAAATAGATAGCCTCTTAGAAGAAAACACAAGCCCTTTTATTGTCATTATGGGAGGCAAAAAAGTAAGTGATAAAATCAAAGTAATAGATAATCTAATTACTAAATGTGATAAACTATTAATTGGGGGTGGAATGGCCTATACTTTCTTAGCATCACTAGGTTATAATATTGGCTCATCCCTAATAGATAAAGAATCCTTAGACTATGCTAAAAATGTCTTAAAAAATTATAAAAATAAAATAGTATTACCAGTAGATGCTATCGTAGCAACAGAAATCAGTCCTAAAGCAAATGTTAATAACAAAAACATAGATAGCATTTCAGATAATGAAATAGCCCTTGATATTGGTAGTGAAACCATTAAACTATTTGAATACAACTTACAAAACGCCAAAAGAGTTATTATGAATGGCCCAATGGGAGTATTTGAAATAGAGAAATTTAGTCATGGAACGAAAGCCATCTATGAATACCTAACCAAAAACAATATAAAAACCATAATTGGAGGGGGAGACTCAGCCTCATCCGTTAATAAATTAGGTTATACTAATAAATTTTATCATGTATCAACTGGAGGTGGAGCAACACTTGAATATCTGGAAGGTAAAACTTTACCAGGTTTAAGTGTTATAGAAGATGGAAAATAAAGAAATAATAAAAAATAAAGAAAACATCCGAAATAAAAAAAATAATAAAACCAAATATATTTTAAATATGATAATCATGTTTATTGTTATCTTTATCATATTATATTTTACCTTAAAAGATGACTTTAATGAAGTTATGGCCAATATTAAAAAAATGAACATATTCTATTTATTAATAGGCATTATCCTCATGGTATTATACCGTTTCTTCTTAGGAATCAGCATGTACATCGTAGCCAAATGTAACAAACAAAAATACAAACTAAAAAAAGCCTTTGAATTAAACTTTATTACCCAGTTTTTTAATGGAATTACCCCTTTTGCCACAGGCGGACAACCCTCGCAAATATATTACTTACATCAAGAAGGAATACCTTATGGAATAGGAACCAATATCGTCTTACAAAACTTTATCCTTTACCAAACAGCCTTAATAATGCTAGGACTCTTTGCCGTTATCTTCAATCGAACGACAGGATTATTCCCAAAAAACAATGTCATGGCTAATTTAGTAACACTAGGTTTCGTTATTAACTTCCTTGTTTGGTTAGGTTCATTCATTATCAGCTTTGGTAAGAAAATAAGTAGCTTCATTGCCAATAAATTACTTGTTTTCTTAGCTAAAATAAAAATAATAAAAAACTTAGAAAAAAATAAGAAAAAATTTACTGATTATATTACCAGTTTCTATGAAAATGCCATGATACTAAAGGAAAATAAAAAAAATGTATTACTTGGAATTCTTGTTAATATTATGGCTTTAGTTTTCCTTTACAGTGTACCTATAATTTTAATAAAAGGTATAGATGTTTCAGCTAATATTAATTATATAACATCACTTGTCGCAGTAAGTTATGTTATGCTGATTGGATCGTTTGTACCAATTCCAGGAGGAAGTGGCGGAATAGAATATGGTTTTATCCACTTTTATGGGTACTTCCTAAGTAACTCAGTCTTAGTATCTGTCATGCTTATTTGGAGAGTAGTAACATATTATATAGGCATGATCTTTGGAGGAATCCTAATTCCACTTTATAAAAAAGGAAGTGATTAATTTTGCGCATAGGAATATTTACTGATACTTATCCTCCATTCATTAATGGAGTATCTACAAGTATAGTTATGTTAAAAAAAGCCTTAGAAAAGCAAGGACATACAGTTTACATTGTAACAGTTAACAACGAAAATATGACATATAAATATGAAGAAGATGATAAAATAATTAGAATACCAGGAATTCCTGTAGGTATTTATGATTATCGTTTGACAGGCATATATCCAGTTAAAATTATCAATAGAATTAGAAAATGGAACTTAGATGTAATCCATTCCCAAACAGAATTTGGAGTAGGAACCTTTGCTAGAATCATAGCCAAACAATTTCATATCCCCTTAGTCCACACATATCATACCATGTACGAAGACTATGTACATTATATAACAAAAGGATATTTTGTTGGTACTAGTAAAAAAATTGTTGAATACCTAACACTATTTTATTGTGATAAAACAATATCTGAGTTAATCGTCCCAACAGAGAAAACAAAAGAATTATTTAAAGAAAAATACAAAGTAAATAGAAATGTTTATGTCATACCAACAGGCATAGAAATAGAAAAATTTTACCTAGAAAACAACAAAAATTTAAATATCTTAGAAAAAAGAAATAGTTTAGGCATAGCAAAAGATGATTTTGTTATATTATTTGTAGGAAGAATTGGTACTGAAAAAAACATTGATTTACTCCTTGATGGAATGAATAAATTAGTAAAACTAAGCAAAAAAATTAAACTACTAATTATTGGTGATGGACCTGATATGGGATATTATAAAGAATATGTTTATAAACACAAACTAGGGAAAAATATAATATTTACAGGAAAAGTACCATGGGATAGCATCAGTGACTATTATCTTATCGCAGATATATTCGCCACAGCCTCAGTAACAGAAACACAAGGCTTAACAGTTATTGAAGCCATGGCCGCGGGATTACCTGTTGTCTGCATCAACGACGAAAGCTTTACAGGCACTGTGATGAACAACGTTGATGGAATAATATTTAACAATTTAGAAGAATACATAGAAGCCATCACTAAATTATATCAAGATCGAGAATTACTTAAAAATCTAGGAAAAAAAGCTAGAATTGATGCCGAAAAATATTCATCAACAAAATTTGCCTCTTCAGTATTAGAAGTATATCGCACAGCAATCAAAAAAAACAGAAAAATAGTTATTCCACTCGTGGACACCATAAAGGAAGTGTTTAAAGGAAATGAATAAAATTATAGCCCTAAATCATAAAATGAATTTAAATTATGATTTAGTAAGTGAATACATCGAAAAAATAAACAAAGTAAAAACAGATAACAAAATAATCATTATTCCAAGTTACCTATATATTAGCACATTTATTAAAAATACCAAATATGATATAGGTAGTCAAAACCTTAGCAATGAGTTAAATGGAGCCTTTACGGGCGAAGTATCTAGCACTCAACTAAATAGTATAGGAGTCAAATACTCTTTAGTCGGCCACAGTGAAAGAAGAAATCTTTTCTATGAAACCGATGAGATAATCAACGAAAAAACAAGACAATGCTTAAACCATGGAATAACCCCAATTATTTGTGTCGGTGAAACATTAAGTGAACATAACAATGATGAAACCTTAGTAAAAATAAATAATCAAATAAGTCATGCTATTTTAGGACTTGATGATTTAAATGAAAAAAAAGAAATTATTATTGCTTATGAACCAATATATGCAATAGGTACTGGTAAAACACCTAAAGTAAAAGAAATAGAAAATGTTATTAACCATATTTATGAAGTATTAAGTAAATATGATAATATAGATTTCAAAATATTATATGGAGGAAGTGTTAATAGAGAAAATATCAAAAAAATACTTGAAATTAACAAACTAGATGGTGTCCTAATTGGCACAATATCTTCAAAAATAGAAGAAATAATAAAAATAATTGAAACAGTATAAAAAAATTAGAGAAGTCGTGGCTAATACTTCTCTTTTTTTACTTTTCGACAAAACTTGTCATAATTCACTCTAGTATAAAAATTAAAAAAGTAATATACTGAATTTAAGAATAAAGGAGGAATTGTAGTATGAAAAAAATTAATGTTTTAATGATTGATGATAATGAGTCTTTAATAGATATGGTAGGTGAATATTTCAGTGGAAATGAACGAATATCTATATCTTTTAGAGCACACGACGGGGAAGAAGGTTTAAAATTAATTGAAGAGAAAAAGGAAGAATATGATGTAATTTTACTTGACCTAATCATGCCTAAGAAAGATGGACTATACGTATTAGAAGAAATGAAAAAACAAAATATAAACAAGAAAGTGATTGTAGAAACTTCATACAATGCTCCAGATACAATAAGAAAAGTAAGCGAATATGGAGTAAACTATTATATTCTAAAACCATACGATTTAAACGAATTAGAAAAAAGAATATTAGAAACAACTAATACAACAAAAGGACAGAGCATTAATTTATATCAAAATGGTTTAGATAAATCCATTACCAATATGTTACATGAACTAGGTATGCCATCGCACATTAAAGGATATCAATATATCCGTGAAGGCATCAGCCTAATTTACAATAATCCTAGTATTATTGGAGGCATTACAAAAGAACTATATCCTGAAATTGCTATGAAATATGATACAACAGTATCAAGGGTAGAAAGAGCAATAAGACATGCTATTGAAGTAAGTTGGAATAGAGGTAACATTGATTATATGGAAGAACTTTTTGGTCACAGTGTTGATTTTGATAAAGCAAAACCTACTAATTCAGAATTTATTGTAACCGTTGCTGATAAACTTAGATTAGAATATTCACAAAAATATTAAAAAAATGCTTAATGATTTTAAGCGTTTTTTTTCATTTGCTATTCGCGTTATAGTTCTTAAATACTAACTAAAGAAATTAAATGATTTATGTAACATATTTTGAACAATATTTTATTATTGTTTTAAAAACAACATCTTGTTAATAAATTAACTATAAGTATTACTACTTTACGCTTTCCAGTGTCAAATTTTAAAAAAATGAAAAAATATTTTAAAAAAAAAAGTAATCTCCATTTTTTCTGACTATATATATAGTTAGAGACCGCTAGAAAGGAACTTCAATGAAATTCATAAAAAACCACATTTACCTATTAAGTGGCACTTTAGTTTTAATAATTATCATTATTTCTCTAATTACTAAAATTAAACTTAATAATAATGCAGTTACATTAAATAGTAACGAAGAAGAAAAAATAGAAAAAGAAAATATATCCAAAGAAAATATCAACACAACCGAAGACTGCCTACTATACAAAGTTGATATTAAAGGAGAAGTAAACAACCCAGGAGTATACCAACTAAGTGAAGAAAGTAGAGTAATAGATGTGATCAATTCAGCAGGAGGTCTTACTGACAAAGCCAATACCTCATTAATCAACCTATCAAAAAAAATCAAAGATGAAATGGTAATAATCATTTACTCAAACGAAGAAGTTAGTAATAGCAAAAAGGACCAAAGCATTACTAAAATAATTGAAAAAGAATGTGTATGCCCAGACATTAAAAACGATTCATGTCTAAATACTACTCCAAACACTAGTAACATTGAAGAAGAAAACCAAGTAAGTAAAATAGAAAACAAAATATCTTTAAAAACATGTACTTTAGAAGAATTAAAATCCGTCCCTGGCTTAGGAGAAGTAAAAGCCAAATCCATATTAGACTACAAAAATCAATATGGTTTTAACACCGTCGAAGACTTACTTAAAGTAAAAGGTATAGGAAACACAGTATATGAAAAAATTAAAGACTATTTTAAAACTTAAACAAAAATACACATACATATTATTCATTACTTTTATTATTTATGCACTAATTATAACAAATATATCCATAACAAGTACATATAAAGAAAGTGACACCACTTTTGAAGGTAACGTTTTATCTATAAAAAATTATGATACTAAAACTACCATTATTATTAAAGAAAAAAACAAAAAAGAAAAAATCTTAGTAAATTATTATGAAAAAATAGATAAAATTAATCTCGGAGACAAAGTCAAAGCAAAAGGCACTTTAAAACTCCCTAGTAAAAACACCGTCCCCAACCTTTTCAATTACCGTGCATACCTAAAGAATAATAATATTTATTATATACTAACAGCCTGTGAAATAACCAAAGTAAAAAACAACAGCAAAATACTAATTCATTACAAAAATAAATTACAAAAATACATTAATCATAAAAAAGCTCACACCTATTTAAATGTTTTTATACTATCCAACAAAAATGATTTAGATAAAGAAGTTCTTAGTTCCTATCAAGTAAATGGCTTATCACATTTATTTTCCATTTCCGGCATGCACTTAACATTACTTCTAGGAACTATCTTAAAATTATTAGATAAAGTTAGTTATAACAGGTACTATAAATACGTTATTTTAATAATAATACTAATTATCTATATGTATTTAACTGATTTTACTCCATCAATCCTAAGAAGTGGAATTATGTTTATCTTACTATCTTTAAATAAACTATTAAATTTTAAAATAGAAACCAAAAATATCATGATGTTAACATTTATAATAATAGTCTTAATCAACCCATTCTATATTTATAATCTGGGTTTCCAACTATCTTATTTAATTAGTTTTTATCTAATCATATTTGCCCACATTATTAACAAACATAAAAATTATTTCAAAAAATTATTTATTACCTCACTTATTTCCTTTTTAGTAAGTTTTCCCATTATCATTAGTAACTATTATCAAGCAAACCTTTTATCCATTCTTATTAACCTATTATTTGTACCCATTATTAGTTATATAGTATTACCATTATCCTTTATCACCTTAATATTACCAACAGATAGCATTTTAATACTTATCATGGACATCCTAGAAGGTATCTCATTATCCTTAACTAATATTAATCATTTGCTTTTAGAGTTACCAAAACCTAGTATTTATTTAATAATGATATACTATGCATTAATTACCTTACTCTTAATAAACAAAAAATATCTTATCCCACTATTAATCATAATTATAATTCATAAAATAAGCATCAATTTTAATCCTAACATGGAAATAATTTTCCTTGATGTTTCACAAGGCGACTCCATCTTGCTTCATTATCCCCATAACAAACATAATATTTTAATAGATACTGGAGGTAATCATAATTATGAAATAAGTAAAAACATAATAATTCCTTATCTAAAAAGCAAAGGCATTAGTAAAATAGATTATTTAATACTAACTCATGGTGACTATGATCATATGGGTGAAGCTATAAATCTAGTAGAAAACTTTAAAGTAGAGAAAGTTATATTTAATTGTGGTGAGTTTAATGAACTAGAACAAGATTTAATAAAAGTACTAAATAAGAAGAAAATACCATATTATAGTTGTATTAAAGAATTAAATATCAATGATAGTAAATTATATTTTTTGAACAGTAAAGATTATGGTAATGAAAACGATAATAGTAATGTAATTTATACAGAACTTAATGGTTATAAATTTATGTTTATGGGAGATGCTTCAGGTACTACCGAAAAAGAAATATTAAATAAGTATAACTTACCAGATATTGATGTTTTAAAAGCAGGACATCATGGAAGTAAAACAAGTAGTAGTAAAGAATTTATAGATACAATTAATCCAAAGTACTCAATTATTAGTGTTGGAAAGAATAATAGATATGGACATCCAAATAAAGAAGCGTTAGATAATTTAGAAGATTCAAAAATATATAGAACAGATGTAGAGGGTAGTATTATGTTTAAAATTAAAAATAAGAAATTAAAAATTGAAACTTGTAGTCCATAGAGAGGATCAAATATGAATTATTATAATGAAATAAAAAATAAAATAATAGATAATGAAGTATATTCAAAAATAAAAAGTATAAATAGCTAACGGTCAAAAATAAAACATCTGCGATATACATACCGCAGATGTTTTATTTTTTCAATATTAGTCATATTTTTCTTAAGTCCGGTAAATGCAAGTGCCTCTTCTACCAGTTCTTTTCTCTTTTTCTTATCTTGTCATGATCTGGATGATCGTTTTATCCGTCTCACGCATTCCCTTCTTTGCAAGCTCTCCAATATTACGGATCGTGTTTTCTACACCTTTTTCTACAAGTCCGTCTCCGCCATAGAACTGCTTTCCATTTTTCTGCATCTGAAGTCCCAGAAGCCCTGCTTCTACAGCTGATGCGATTTTTGCCGCGCAGCTTGCCTTCGCTCCATCACACACAACACCTGAGTTAATGGCAACTGCATTTACAATTACATGAGAAATCTCATATGCACGTCCGCCATACAGATAACAGATTCCTGCACCTGCACCACATCCCGCACTGATCGCGCCACAATATGCAGACAGTCTTCCGATTCCTGTCTTCATATGGATTGTGATCAGATTTGACACAACCAGCGCGCGGAGCATCATCTCTTTTGAGACATTTAGCTCTTTTGCATAGACGATCACCGGAAGAGAAGTTGTCATTC